>ENA-UOOK01001540-UOOK01001540.1-fermentation-metagenome-genome-assembly--contig:-NODE-1540-length-30175-cov-4.933931_pt1 | contig 30175 bp, 29 predicted proteins | sample MGYA00245777_ERZ724023 | MGnify/ENA primary metagenome ERZ724023 (study PRJEB28704, sample SAMN03018312) | fermentation metagenome | biome: anthropogenic terrestrial biome; feature: soil; material...
TGGAAAACTGGTATGTGGGTCAGACGTATGCGCCAAAAATCAAGACGCCTTTGGATTATGCCGAGCAGATTTCAAAGGTCAAATCAGAAGAGATTGTCAAAGCGGCGCAAAAGATACAGCCTGCTGCCATTTATCGTTTGACATCATCTGAGGGGGCAAAGTCATGAAGCTGAGTGAATTAAAAGAAGTTCGCAGTGAGCGGCTGGGTGATTCCTATTATGAAGGAAAGCATCCTTCCGGGCTGCAGATTTATTTATACCCAAAGAAGCAAAATGCTTCTACCTACGCGATCTTTGGAACACGGTATGGCTCGGTGGATACAAGATTCCGCCGCTCTGATGAGAAAGAGGAGAGCAAAGTTCCGGCTGGAATTGCACATTATCTGGAGCATAAGCTTTTTGAAAGCGAAGACGGGGACGCTTTTACTCGTTATGCAAAAACAGGGGCTTCGGCCAATGCCTATACTTCTTTTGATGTGACCTGCTATCTGTTTTCCTGTACAGAGCATGTTTATGATTCACTGGAGATTTTGCTGGATTTTGTTCAGTCTCCTTATTTTACGGAGCAGACAGTCAAAAAAGAGCAGGGAATCATTGGACAGGAAATCCGTATGTACGATGATGATCCGGATTGGCGTGTCCTCTTTAATATGCTGGAGGCTATGTATCAGAATCATCCGGTCAAAGTGGATATTGCAGGAACAGTAGAGAGTATTGCGAAAATCACGCCGGAATTGCTTTATCGTTGCTACCATACTTTTTATAACTTGAATAATATGGTGCTTTGCGTAGTTGGTAATATTGATCCACAGAAAGTGCTTGATCTCTGTGATAAAATGTTGAAACCGAGCAAAGCGGTAACAGTAGACCGGATTTTTCAGCCGGAACCGGAAACCGTGCTGAAATCCCGTATAGAGCAAAGTCTCAGTGTGGCTTCTCCGCTTTTCAGCCTTGGCTTTAAAGAAAAAGCGGAAAGACGCGCAACAACCAAAGAGATGGCAGAGACCAGTATTCTGCTGTCACTTTTAGCCGACGATTGCTCACCGCTTTTTAGAAGACTTTTGGACGCTTCCCTCATTAATGAGAGCAGCTTTGGATATGAGAATTTTGAAGGCCCCGGTTATGCCTGCGTTATTTTTTCCGGAGAATCAAAAGATCCGGATGCTGTTGAAAAGGAAATTCTAAAGGAACTCGAAAGCTATCGTAAAAACGGCGTTTCTGATGAAGCATTTGAGCGTGCAAAGAAAACAGTATACGGAAAAAATGTGTCCTCGTTTAACAGTGTCGAAAGTATTGCCAATGCGATGGCTTCATTTTCATTTGCAGATCGTTCTTTGTTTGCGTATGTAGATGCAATTGCAAATGCGACAAAAGAAGATGTGTTGTCTCGTTTGAATACGCAGTTGCTGCCGGAAAATCGTGTCCTTTCGATCATCCATCCGGAGAAAGCTTAAACGCTTTTTTCGGGTTACATAGAACTGAAAAAGGTGGAACAATATCATGCAGATTATACACAATGTTACTTTTCCAAAGATGGGGATCACGTTGCAGGTCAATGAAATTGCTTTTACGATCGGTTCCAAGCCAATTTATTGGTATGGAATTATCATTGCGACTGGATTGATTCTGGCAATTTTATATACAATGAAAAGCTGCAAAAAATTTCATGTCAATTCTGATCATCTGATTGACTGTATTCTTGTCGGTGTGATCGGCGGTGTGATTGGAGCGAGGGCATATTATGTTATTTTTTATCCAGGTGATAAATACATAAAAGATCCCTCTCAGATTTTTCGTATCTGGGAAGGCGGATTGGGTATTTATGGCGGTATCATCGTAGGTCTTCTGTGCGGAGCCTTGATGGCAAAGCATCATAAGATGAGCGTCCCTGCCGTATTGGACCTTGCTTCCATGGGCTTTTTGATTGGACAAGGGATTGGTCGTTGGGGGAATTTTATGAATCAGGAAGCTTTTGGTACCGAAACAAATCTGCCGTGGGGAATGCAGAGCGATATGACAAGAGCATTTGCCCCGAATCCTGTGCATCCGTGCTTCCTTTATGAATCATTGTGGTGCCTGATCGGCTTTTTGCTGCTCCATTTCTTTAGCCGTAAACGGCGCCGCTATGATGGACAAGTGTTTTTGCTGTATTCGGGTTGGTATGGATTAGGACGTTTCTTTATAGAGGGACTGCGTACCGATAGCCTCCTTCTGCCGAATGTTCCGCTGCGTATTTCGCAGGTTGTAGCTGCTGCTGCAGTCGTTGCGTCTATTATTTTGCTGATTGTTTTTCGTAATAGGACAAGCCTTTCCGGCTGTGGTGCTCCGGAAATTGTTTCTTTAAATCATCTGGTCGACGAAATTCCGGAGGATATGATTGAGCCCGAAACAGAACAAAATTCGTCATCAGAAATTGTTGAGAATGAAAAATCGGAGGCACAAACAGCAGAGAAGAAAGAATCAGCCCAAACAACGGATTCAGCTGAACAGGAAAATTCCGTTTCTGAACCAACCGATCAAAATACACAGCAAACGGATGAACCGCAAAAAAAGGAATAAAGGAGAAGCCATTATGGGAAAACGAATTGATGGAAAGGCAATCGCTGCAGAATTGCGTGCGCAGGTAGCTTCTGAAACGGCTGCTATGAAAGAGCAAGGAATAGAGCCATCTTTAGCGGTCGTAATTGTTGGGGACGATCCGGCTTCTCGTACTTATGTGAATAATAAGAAGAAAGCCTGTGCCGAAGTGGGAATCCGTAGTTTGGAATTTGCACTTTCAAAAGAAACTTCTCAGAAAGAGCTGGAAGAATTGGTGCAGCGTTTAAATAAAGATCCGGATGTTGATGGAATTCTTGTGCAATCGCCGCTGCCAAAAGGGCTGGACGAAAAAGCAATCGTTAACGAGATCGATCCGCAGAAAGATGTAGATGCTTTTCACCCAATCAATGTAGGACATATCATGATTGGTGATTACAAATTGCTTCCTTGTACGCCGGCGGGAATCATGGAGCTTTTGCGCCATGAAAATATTTCCGTAGAGGGAAAACAGTGTGTGGTGATCGGTCGAAGCAACATTGTTGGAAAACCGATGGCAATGCTTTTAATGCATGCAAACGGCACGGTAACGATCTGTCACAGCAAAACAAAAAACTTAAAAGAGATCTGTAAGCAGGCGGATATCTTGGTGGCAGCAGTTGGCAAAACAAAATTTGTTACAAAAGAGATGGTCAAGCCGGGTGCGGTTGTGATTGATGTTGGAATGGACCGTGACGAAAATGGAAAACTTTGCGGAGACGTTGATTATGAAGCCGTAGAGCCGATTGCATCAGCAATTACACCGGTTCCCGGAGGGGTTGGCCCAATGACGATTGCAATGCTGCTTAAAAATACGCTGACAGCGTCTAAACAGCGCCGTCATTAATGGCAATGAAATGCAAATTGGAAAAAATGTTTTCAAAAAGGAATTGAGGTTTTAAAGAATGGCAAACCTGTTGGATAAGATTGATTCACCGGCAGATCTGCAGTCTCTTACAAATGAGGAACTGGAGCAGCTCTGTGCAGAGATTCGGCAAAAGATTATAAAAATAGTTTCTGCAAACGGCGGACATCTTGCCTCCAATCTTGGTACAGTGGAACTAACGGTAGCACTGGAGAAAGTTTTCGGTAAGCCGGAGGATCGAATTGTCTGGGATGTTGGACATCAGGCTTATACCCATAAAATTTTAACTGGGCGCAGAGAAGCAATCTCTACGATTCGTACGAAAGGCGGTATTTCTGGATTCCCTAATCGACAAGAAAGCCCGTGGGATGCGTTTACAGCAGGGCATAGCAGTACTTCTATTTCTGCAGCCCTTGGAATTGCAGAAGCAAAGGCAATTCGTGGAGAAACTGGACATGTAGTCGCCGTGATCGGCGATGGGGCATTGACCGGCGGTCTTGCCTATGAAGGATTAAATAATGCCGGAAGGTTTCACAAGAATTTTATTGTCATTTTAAACGACAATAAAATGTCTATTTCGCATAATGTGGGTGGCATTGCGCGCTATCTTGCGCATATGCGCACGAAACCGGCTTATCTAAAAGCGAAGAGCGATGTGGAATCAACGCTTCATCATATTCCGATTATCGGAGATCCAATGCGCAATATCATAAAAAAATCGAAAGCGGTTTTAAAGCAGCTTCTTTATAACAGCACTTTATTTGAGGATCTTGGTCTTTTCTATTATGGACCGTATGATGGTCATGATCTGCCTCAGTTGATCGAAATTCTACAGAACGCAAAACAGATTGACCACCCGATGCTGATTCATGTGCTTACGGAAAAAGGGCGCGGATATGCGTTTGCAGAAAAGAATCCGGGCGCTTTTCACGGCGTTTCAAAATTTGATGTCAAAACCGGAAAATCTGTTCATCCGGGAGGAGAAAATTTCAGCTCTGTTTTTGGAATGCAGATCTGCAAATTGGCGCGTGAAGATCCAAAAATCTGTGCGGTAACAGCGGCAATGAGAAGCGGCACTTGTTTGGAAGCTTTTTCTCATGAGTTTCCAGAGCGCTTTTTCGATGTCGGAATTGCTGAAGAACATGCGGTCACTTTTTCAGGAGGACTTTCCAGTGCAGGAATGCTTCCTGTTTGTGCAATCTATTCTACATTTTTGCAGAGAAGCTATGATCAGCTCATTCACGATGCAGCGCTGCAGCGCTTAAAATTAGTCATCGCAGTTGACCGTGCGGGCGTTGTGGGAGAAGACGGAGAAACACATCAGGGAATCATGGATGCTGCTTTTCTCAGTACGATTCCGGAGATTACGATTTATTCACCCGCTTATTATGAGGAACTTTGTATGGATCTTCAAAAGGCACTTTATGAAGACCAAAATGTTGTTGCCGTTCGCTATCCGCGCGGCTGTCAGCTTTTTAAGCCGTTTGATTTTATTCCCGATGGAATGCCATATCAGATTTATGGAGAAAAAAGTGCACCTTTGCTTTTGGTAACTTATGGCCGTTTGTTCTCCTATGCTTGTAAAGCGAAAACCCTTTTAAAAGAAAAGGGCATCAAAATTTCTATTTTAAAATTGAATCGGATCAAGCCGATTGACGAAAAGGCAATTTCTTTTGCATCTGCTTACGAAAAGATTTTCTTCTTTGAAGAGGGTATGGAAGAAGGCGGCATCGGAGAACATTTTTTGCGGATGTTGAAGCAGATAAACTTTAAAGGTGAATATTATCTGCGTGGAATTCATGATTTTGTGCCGCATGCAACGGTTGATCAGGCACTGAAAGAATTACTTTTAGATGCAGACGGAATGTGTCAAATGATTTTAACGGAGACTTTAAATTGATAGAGAAAAAAAGACTAGATATTCTTCTGGTGGAACAGGGCTACTTTGAAAGTCGAGAAAAAGCGAAAGCTGTCATTATGGCCGGAGATGTTTATATTGATCATCAGAAATTTGATAAACCAGGGACGATGCTGCCGGTGGGTACAGAAATTGAAGTGCGCAGTACAGGGCCGAAATATGTCAGTCGCGGTGGATTAAAGCTTGAAAAGGCAATGCAGCTTTTCCCAATTTCTTTAAAAGGGAAAACGACGATGGATATCGGCGCAAGTACCGGCGGATTTACAGACTGCATGCTGCAAAACGGTGCAAAGAAAGTCTATTCAGTCGATGTGGGATATGGTCAGCTGGCGTGGAAGCTCAGAAATGACGAACGTGTTGTCAATCTGGAGCGGACAAATGTCCGTTACCTTAAAAAAGAGCAGGTCTCAGAACCGGTCGATTTCTTTAGCGTTGATGTTTCCTTTATCTCTTTGCGCTTGGTTTTGCCGGTAGCGCGGGAATTCTTGGTGCCTGGTGGTCAGGCAGTTTGTTTAATTAAGCCGCAGTTCGAAGCCGGAAAAGAAAAAGTCGGAAAAAAAGGAGTCGTCCGTGATCAGGCCGTCCATGAGGAAGTCATTCGAACGATTTCTGATTTCGTTTTGACAATCGGATTCTCTATTTTGGGAATTACTTTTTCGCCGGTGAAAGGTCCGGAAGGGAATATCGAATACTTAATTTATTTGCAGAAATCAGATACACCTACCAGTATGCGATTTGATCCGAAAGTTTTAGTGGAAGAATCTCATCTTTGTCTAAACGGAGGAAAATAACATGAAGATTGCAGTTGTACCGAATTTAAATCGTTCTCTTGCAAGATCTGTTACTCATAGAATCCTTGTGCAGCTGCATGCCCTTGGACAAGAAGTCTTTATGGACGAGATTTACCGTAAAGAAAGTTTTGAAGCCGATGCATTTTGGGAGAATCATGCCGGATTGATGAATGCCTGTGATTTGATCCTCGCAGTTGGTGGGGATGGGACAATTATTCACCAGGCGCGGCATGCAGCAGAAGAGCGAAAACCCATTCTTGGAATCAATACAGGGCATCTTGGATTTGTTGCTGGGTTAGAAGCGTCTGAGATTTCTCTTTTATCAAAGCTTGTAGAAGGGGATTATAAGCTTGAAAATCGCATGATGCTTCGTGCTTCATATGAAAAAGAAGGAAAAAAGCATTATATGGATGCCTTAAATGACATTGTGATTTACCGGGGGCCAAAAATTTTGGATTTTGAAGTCAGTCTTTCAGACCGAGAGATGAGCAGCTACCGGGCGGATGGGCTGATTTGTTCCACACCGACAGGAAGTACCGCTTATTCGCTGGCTGCAGGGGGTCCTGTGATTGATCCGGAAATGCGGTGTATTCTTCTAACGCCGGTATGTCCACATTCTTTATTAACGCGTCCCGTGTTGTTTTCGGAGCATGCGTGTCTGCAGGTGAAAGTTTCTTCTGCAGTGAACAGAGGTGCTCAACTGACAGCTGATGGGGATGATCCGATACAGTTGGAAGAAGAGCAGAGTGTTACCATTACAAAGTCTCCATTATCAGTTCGTCTGATTAATTTAAAGCGCAGTAACTTTTACGAAGTGGTCAATGCCAAATTAGGAGAGGGGAGAAATTAAAATGAAATCTCGGCGACACGCAAAAATCTTGGAATTAATCACGCAGTATGATGTTGATACGCAGGAAGAATTGCTTCGACGATTGAGGGAAGACGGATTCGAGGTGACACAAGCGACAGTTTCCCGCGATATTAAGGAACTGCGCCTTGTAAAGATTCTTTCTCATGATGGGAAATATAAATATTCAACCGGAAAAACCGGCGGTAAGGATATTTCTGCAAAATTTTATTCTTTGATGGCTGATGCCGTTATTTCGGTGCAGTCTGCGGGAAATGTGGTCGTCATAAAATCGCTTTCCGGGATGGCTCAGGCAATTTGCGCCGCGATGGATGCCATGCATTGGGATTCAGTTGTGGGGACGCTTGCAGGAGACGATACGATTTTTGTAATTGCAAGTGATGATCATAGCGCGCAACTTTTGATGAATGATCTGAAGAAGACAATGGGGTGAGGGTATGCTGGATCAGCTGTATATTGAAAATATAGCAGTGATAGAAAAAGCTTCCATTGATTTTTCAAAAGGGCTTAATGTGCTGACGGGTGAAACTGGCGCCGGAAAATCGATTGTGATCGATTCGATTCATGCTGTTTTGGGACACCGCACTTCCAAAGAATTGATTCGCTCCGGGGCAAAGAGTGCTTTTGTCAGCGCTGTATTTCGTAATCTTTCTGCTTCCGTTTTAAAAAGGCTTTCGGAACTTTCCTATCTGCCGGAAGAGGATGGAAGCCTGCTCTTGCAGCGGGAAATTCGGGAGGACGGGCGCACTGTCTGTCGAATTAATGAGCGTCCGGCTACGGTTTCTATTTTAAGAGATATCGGTTCTTTACTTGTCGATATTCACGGACAGAATGAGAATTACGGATTACTTTCTCAGAATCAGCACCTGCGGTATTTGGATCAGATGGCGCAGGACGAGGACGCGCTTTTAGAATATCAGAATGCCTATATTGCTATGCGCAGTACGGAAAAGCAACTAAAGTCGCTGCAGATGGATGAGGCGGAAAAAGCCAGAAAAATTGATCTTTTAAGCTATCAGGTCGAAGAGCTGGAAAATGCAGATTTAAAACTTGGAGAAGAGAAAGATCTCAAAGAAAAACGCGCGTTTTATAGAAACAGTGAAAAACTTGCGAATGCAGTTAATGAAGCTACAAGTGCGCTTTCCGGCGGAGAAGAAAGCATAGGTGCTTTATCAGAACTGGAAACTGCAGCAAAAGCACTTGAAGAAGTCCAAAATTTACCGCAGGCACAGCAGCTTTCTTCCCACCTTAGTGACCTTTCTTATGAATTAGAGGACTGTCTTTCCGAATTGCAGAATCTTTTGGAACAGCTTTCCTATGAGCCGGAGGACGTGGAGAAAACAGAAGAACGCTTAGATCAGCTTTACCGTCTCGGCCAGAAATACGGACCGGACGAAGAGACCATGCTTTCTTTTCTGGAAAAGGCGAAAAATGAACTCAATCAAATTCAATCGGCAGATGAAGTGGTGGCAGAGTTAAACGAAAAACTCGAAAAGCAACGTGAAAAAGCTCAAAAGCTTGCTAAAGTTCTTTCAAATCTGCGCCGTCAAACTGCGAAAACTTTTGTAAAACGTGTTCAGGAAGAACTCAATTTTCTTGATATGCCGAATGTCGAGTTTGAAGTGGAACAGCTTTCTGCGGAAATGGAAATGCAGGGAACAGATCGTGTTCAATTTTTGATTTCTACTAATGCAGGAGAACCTTTAAAACCGATTTCTAAAATTGCTTCCGGCGGAGAACTGTCACGTATTATGCTTGCCATTAAATGCGTTTTAGCAGACAGAGACGAAATTGGGACTTTGATTTTTGACGAGGTAGATACCGGTGTTTCCGGCAGTGCCGCTCAAAAAGTTGGACTAAAATTATGGGAAACCTCCAGAGGACGCCAGGTGCTTTGCGTTACGCATCTGGCGCAGATCGCAGCTCTTGGAGATCAACAGTATTTTATCAGTAAACGTGTTGACTCCGGCAGAACTTTTACAAAAGTAGATTTGCTCAATCGTGAAGGCAGAGTAAAAGAGATTGCGAGAATAACGGGGGGCGGAGAGCTAACTTCTCTGCTTTTGCAGAATGCTTCGGAGATGCTTTCCCGTGGGGAAAGAAAAAAATTAGCCTTGACAAAACAGGGGTGATTTCGTATACTAATTATTAATGGCAGAGATGGGAATTATGTAAAGGGCGATAATCGGCGCAGAGAGTCGGCAGATGGTGTAAGCCGGCGGGAACCGTCTTCGAAGATACCTCCCGGAGCTGCAGGATTGAACAATTTTTTCAGTAAGTCCTGTCGTGAGCGCACGTTACAGCGCAGGGGTATTTTTTGTACCCGTAAGGCCATGCTTGTGAGAGTATGGTAAACTGAGGTGGTACCGCGAAAGAAGATTTCGCCCTCTGCAATTTTATTTTTGCAGGGGGCGTTTTTATTTTGCTTTCCTGCGACAAGATTTCACAGGAGGAATTTATAATGGGTGTGTTTGAAGAATTAAAAGCGCGTGGACTAATTGCGCAGATGACGGATGAAGAAAAAATTCGTGACCTTTTGGATCATCACAAGATTGCATTTTATATTGGATTTGATCCTACGGCCGATAGTTTGCATGTAGGACATTTTGTGCAGATTATGGTGATGGCGCATATGCAGCGCGCAGGTCATACTCCGATTGCACTTTTTGGCGGTGGGACCGGTATGATCGGGGATCCTTCCGGGAAGACCGATATGAGAAAGATGCTGACTCGCGAAGAAATCAATCATAATATTGAATGTTTCCGTAACCAGATGGGACGTTTGGTCGATTTTTCGGATGGAAAAGCCATCATGGCCAACAACGCTGATTGGCTGATGAATCTTAATTATATTCAGTTTATGCGGGATGTCGGCGTCCATTTTTCGGTGAATCGCATGTTGGCGGCCGAATGTTATAAACAACGTTTGGAACGCGGACTGACCTTCTTCGAAATGAACTACATGATTATGCAGGGCTATGATTTTTATGAGCTTAATCGTCGCTATAACTGCATGATGGAACTTGGCGGAGATGATCAGTGGAGCAACATTATCGGCGGAGTAGAGCTGATTCGGAGAAAATCCGCAAAAGAGGTCTATGGGATGACCTTTGGACTTTTGACGACCAGCGAGGGCAAAAAAATGGGGAAAACCGAAAAGGGTGCTGTGTGGCTGGATCCTAATAAAACATCTCCCTTTGATTTCTATCAGTATTGGCGCAATATTGGAGATCAGGATGTAGAAAAGTGCCTCAAATTCCTGACGTTTTTGCCTCTTGACGAAATTCATGAGCTGACAAATGTAGAAACCGGAGAGCAGATCAACCACGCAAAGGAAGTACTTGCCTACGAGGTAACGAAGCTGATTCATGGAGAAGAGGAAGCTAAAAAAGCGCAGGCAGGGGCTCAGGCACTCTTTGGAGCCGGTGCTGATACGGAGCATATGCCAAAAGCAGAAATCAAAGATTCTGATTTTGTAGATGGTTCTGCTTCTCTGCTTGATCTTTTGCTCAAAGTGAAATTTATTCCCAGCAAAAGTGAGGGACGCCGATTGATTCAGCAGGGCGGACTGACAGTAAACGATCAAAAAATTACGGATGTTGCATATGAACTTTCTGTAAAGAATTTTGAAGGCGGATCTGTCATTGTGAAAAAAGGAAAGAAAAAATACCTAAAACTGATTCTTGCATAATTTTAATGGAATGAGGTGAGTCCATGACCAAAAAGCGAACTCTATGGTGGCTGGCACCAATTACCGTGTTAGTTTTAATGAGCGTTGTTTATTTGGCTAATGGGCTCTTTCCTTTTGGGAAAAACACCATTTCATGGTGTGATATGAATCAACAGGTCGTTCCTCTTCTGATGGATTTTAAAGATATTTTGCTTGGAAAATCCAGTATGCTTTTTAATTTGCAGAACGCCGGGGGGATGAACTTTTGGGGAGTCTTTTTGTTCTTTCTCTCCAGTCCTTTTTCCTTTTTGGTGCTTTTGGTTCCAAAAGCAGATTTCTACTTATTGATGAATGTCGTGGTGGCACTCAAAATGGCTTGTAGTGCATTGACGGCAGGCTTTTTGTTTCGCCGCTTTTTCCCGAAGATGGAAACACTTGCGGTTACGGCTTTTTCGGTCATGTATGCCTGCAGCGGCTTTACCATGATGTATTTTCAGAATTTGGTTTGGCTGGATACGGTATGCCTGTTCCCACTTTTTTTAATAGGACTGCACAAGTTGTTTTTAGAGAAGAGACTTCTTCCTTATATTTTGAGCTTTTCCGCACTTTTAGTTGTCCATTTTTATCTTAGCTATATGATTGTGATGTGGCTGGTTTTAGCAAGCGGGATTATTTGCTTTTTTATGACGCCAAAGGAACAAAGAGGAGAGCGGATTTTTCTTTTAGGAGCGGCTACATTGGCAGTCTTGCTTTTAACCGGTGTGATTTGGCTCCCTGCATTGATGCAGTTTTTGGAATCGGGGCGTGGAGAAAGCGTTATAGAGAGTATTTCTTCGGGAAGCCTTTTGACAAGGTGGGATACAACATTGCCGGTGCTTACCTGTACCGGTATGGCGGTTGCTGCTATTCCGCTGACAATTTTGGAAAAGAAGCGAACAGATCTCCACAAAGTCAGTTTTATTCTTTTTGTTTTATTATTGATTCCGCTTTTTATAGACCCAATCAATAAAATGTGGCATACCGGCAGCTATCAGGCATTCCCGGTACGCTATGGATTTATTTTAGTATTAATGGGCCTTTTAGCGGCTGCCTGTTCGATCGAGCAGACGGATCGTTCAAAATTGCCTTTTCATACGGATAAAGACATTTTTGGGGTCAGTATCGGAATTTCAATTTTGATAGGGACCGCTGCTTCATGGCTATTAAGCCGTCAATACGAAAATCTCACCATTTATGTCAGAACTCTTTGGATGAATCAGTCTGCGCTTTTATTGATGATGATTTTTGCAGTCCTCGCGGCAGCTCTTTATTTTCTGCTGGGGTATTTTTATCGTCATCACGCGGTGAGTAAGCGCTTTTTCTGCGTTATTTTGTGTTTGATTACTTTGACTGAAACCTTTTTCTATGCAGAAGTTTTTATCGCTTCCGCTGGGCATGATGGAACAACAAAGCAAACGGTCACAAATCTGGAAGGAAAGATTGACGACAGCAGTTTATATCGTCTGAAGATGGATAAGAAATATTTTGACGTAAATCTTATCGGTGGGATAGGGTATCCGTCGCTTTCCCATTATACTTCTCTCACGGATGGCACTTATTTGAAAGCAATTCGTGAGATGGGTTACAGTGGATATTGGATGGAAGTAAACTCTAACGGAGGGACAGCCCTTTCCGATGCGCTGTTTGGAAACCGTTACAGTGTCCTATCTGCTTTTGCTTCCACGGACGGGAGAGAAAAAATTTATTCCAACGAAGATTATCAGATTGTAAAAGAAAATTTTACGATGCCGTTTGGAACAGTGATTTCAAATTTGGGAGAGCCTTCGTCGGATCGAAATCGATTTGAGATTCAGAATGACCTGTATCATACTGCTTTTGGAACAAAAGAAGATTTGTTTACTCAATATCAGCCGGACTTTACAGAAAATGTTGAGATATCTGATTCAGATACGGGAGAGAAGATCGCTTTAGATGATGGTGCAGCATATTTACAATACCAAATTTCGGTAAAAGGGACGCAAACACTTTATTTTGACTGCTTTCAAGAAGCCACAAATGCCTTGACGGAACCGGTAAATGGAGGCTGCGCGATTACGGTAAATGGGAAGATCGTTCGTTCTCTTTATCCCACTTCTACAGAAAATGGGATTCTGAATCTGGGAACCTTTACAGATGAAACCGTTGAAGTGAAGGTCAGTTTGCTCCGTTCATTGGATTGTACTTCGTTTGGCGTTTACGGGATGAGCTGCGAAAAATTACAGAATTCGATACAAAGCTGTGAAAATTGTCAAGACGTAAATCTTAAAGAGTCTAAAAATGGATTATCCGGAACTGTTTATACAGAACAAGATGGCTATTTGTTTCTTCCGATTCGAGGAGGAAACGGATTTGCAGCGGAAGTGAATGGAAGTTCCGTCAATATTGATTCTGCTTTTGGAGCTTTCCTTGCGATTCCGGTTACTGCTGGAGAAAATCAGGTAACTGTTACTTATTGGCCGTCAGGCTTTCGTCCCGGAGTTATCGTTTCGATTTTGGGGCTTTTCTATTTGATACCTTTGCTGTATTTGCATAAGAAAAAGATGCTTTTACGGCTAAAATTGCTTTATCGGCCGGCCCAATGGATTTTTGCAATCCTGTGTATTGGTGTTGTATGTTTACTTTATATTGCCCCGGTTGTAGTTTGGATCATTTATTCGTAGACTATAAAAAAGCGCAGCCCTTTTTATTAAAAGGGCTGCGCTTTTTAACTTTAGAGTTCAAATTTATAAATGGTTGTTGTATGAAATTTTTCATTTGGCAGGAGAGGGGAACAGCAAAATTCCGGATGATTCATTGCGTCTGGAAATTCCTGCGTTTCTAAGCAGAACGCATGGTGCGGTTTTAAAGGGATTTGGCCATGATCGGACTCTTCTATGTCAAAACTGTTTGCAGTATAAAGCTGCATGGATGGCCTGTCGGTAAAGACCCGCAGATGTCTTCCACTTTTCTGGTCAAAGGCGCTGGCGACCCGTCTCATACCGCTCCCTCTTAATTTGTAAGCATGGTCATAGCCGCCTGATTGTCGGATTAGGGGTTCTCCGGAACGAATATCCTGACCGATCGTTTTTCCGTTTCGAAAATCACAGGCGCCTTCTACTGAGAGAAGTTTTCCGGTTGGAATTAAATTAGAGGTAACTTCGGCAACTTCATCGGCTTCTATCTGTAAAATGGTAGAAAGCACATCGTGCTGCGGTCCACCGAGATGAAAATAGCAATGATTTGTTAAGTTTAAATAGGTAGGTGCGGTCGTTTTTGCATGATACTCCATTATCAGCGCATTGTCGGCTGAAAGCGTATAGCAGATAGAAACATCACATTTCCCGGGAAATCCTTCTTCTCCGTCGGGGCTGCAATAGCGAAAGGTGAGAGAGGGGGAATCATCATGATAATCGCTGCATTTTAGCCTCCATACCTGATGACTGAATCCAATATTCCCGCCGTGCAGATGATTTTCCCCTTCATTTTGTGTGACCTGATATTGTTTTCCGTTTATTACGAACTGGCCATCTTTGATTCGATTAGCCCATCTGCCAATCATTGCCCCTTGGTAGTTTTCGTGATGGGTATAAGGGGTAAGCTCATTATGGCCCACGATCATTTCATCAAAATTTCCGTGTTTATCAGGCATCTGAATTGATTGCACGCGTGCGCCGAAGGAGAGCAGCGTAACAGAGGCACCGCTCGTATTTTTGAGTGTATAGGAAGAAATATCAGTTCCATCTGAAAGCGTGCCAAATTTCTTTTCTGTAAGACTCATAACGAATTTTCTCCTTTTATTTTCCTAATAAAGCAGCGCCGATAATTCCGGCATCATTTCCAAGCTGTGCAACCTTTAGTTCAGTGGCTTTTCCGTCCGGAACCGAAAAGACTTCTTTTTCAACATAAGCACGAAGCGGTTTCAGCAGCGTTTCTCCCTCATTGCAGATTCCGCCTCCGATACAGAGAATATCCGGTTGAAAGGTATTGATGCAATTTACAATTCCACAGCCTAAATGGCCAATATAAGTGTCGACAATTTCTTTGCCGAGAGGATCACCTGCCCGCATAGCATCAAAGGCAGTTCGTCCATTAATCTTTTTGAGGTCTCCATTGATCAGGCGCCAGATGGGAGATTCCTTATTTGAATCTTTTTCCATAAAAAGGCGAGTCGTTGTAATTAGACCTGTAGCGGAAGCATAAGTTTCCCAGCAGCCCCTTCTGCCGCAGGTGCAGAGGCGACCGTTATATTCGATGACAATATGTCCCATTTCTCCGGCAGCAAAGTTGCAGCCGCCATAAATTTTTCCATCTAAAATAATTCCGCTTCCAATTCCAGTTCCCAGTGTAATGGCAAGTGCACTTTTTGCACCTTTCATTGCACCAGCCATATATTCGCCGTAAGCCGCAGCATTGGCATCGTTTTCTACGATTACCCTGCACTTCATCCGTTCGGACAGCCGTTTTGCAAGTTCATAGTTCTTTAGATACAAATTTCCAGCAAATCCAACAGTGCCGGTGCTTCGATTTACGCTTCCCGGGGTACCAACACCGATCCAAGGAAGATCGTTTACAGAGATTCCAGCATTTTTCAGAGCGTCGAGTGCTACTCGGCTAAGCTGTTCAGTCATTTCTTCATGGGAGCAAGGAACAATGGTGTTTTGTTTTGCCCGAGCGATGATCTCATAGGAATCGTTGATGACCCCTGCAGCCATATGGGTGCCTCCAAGGTCAATGCCAAGATAATACAAAGAAATCCCTCCTAAAATGCAGAGTTCGTTTGACAACAGTATAACATTCTTTTATCTTGATGAAAATAGTTTTTCAAAAATTGCAGATCCTATGTTTTGGGGTTATAATAACGAACAACAGAGGAATCAGTAAGGGGGAAATTTTTTTGAATATTTTCGATATTATCGGTCCAATTATGATTGGTCCCTCCAGTTCTCATACAGCTGGAGCAGTACGGATTGGATTGATTTCCAGAAAACTTTTGGGAGAAGCACCAAAAAATGCGCAGATCTTGCTTCATGGTTCCTTTGCGGATACTGGAAAGGGACACGGAACAGACCGAGCTTTGATTGCCGGACTTTTGGGACTAAAGCCGGATGATTCCAATATTCCGATGAGCTTTTCATTGGCAGAAAAAGAGGGGCTCCATTTTTCATTTGGAACCATTCATCTTAAGGGAGCACATCCAAATACGGCGGTCCTTCGTCTGGAAGGCGTTACGGGAAAGACTTTGGAGATTGAAGCGAGTTCTATAGGCGGAGGCCAAATACAAGTTTGTAAACTTGATGGAATCGAAACAAACTTTTCCGGAGATTACCATACGCTGATTGTCCATAACCTGGATCGTCCTGGACATGTGGCGCAAGTGACAACAGTGCTTTCACAGAGAAACGTTAATATTGCCCGTATGCAGCTTTATCGAAATGTTTTAGGCGGATATGCGGTCATGGTGATTGAGTGTGACCAAAAGATTCCGGAAGATGTTGTCACATGGCTGACAAAATTAGATGGAATCATTAAAGTGACCTATTTAAATATTGAGGAATAGGGGGATATAAAAATGTCTTTTTCTTCGATTTCACAAATGCTTTCCGAATCAGATAAGAATCAACTGCCTTTATGGAAAACAATTTTGCAGGACAATTTGGCCGAGCAGGGCGGTACAGAAGAAAACTTTTTTACCCGTATGCAGCTAATGTGGACAGCAATGCAGGAATCAAGCAAAAATTATAAAGCAGAGGATCGTTCTAACAGCGGACTTACAGGCGGAGATGGGGCAAAAGTTTTTTATGCATCACAAAAAGGCCTGCTTTTTGGAGACTCGTTTTTAAACGAGATCATTACGGAAGCACTTAAGGTTAGCGAGTGCAATGCCTGTATGAAACGGATTGTTGCAACGCCGACGGCGGGTTCCTGTGGGGTTCTGCCGGCAATCCTGCTGCCGCTTAAACACAGAGACCTTTTTCCTGACGATTCTTTTGTCAAGGCGCTTTTTGTAGCGGCAGGGTTTGGACAGGTAATTGCTCAGCGCGCTTCGATTGCCGGAGCTTACGGGGGCTGTCAAGCGGAAATTGGAACAGCTTCGGCAATGGGAGCAGTAGCTTTGGTGAGCCTAAAGGGAGGTACCAATGAGATGTGTGCAAATGCCTGCGCAGTTGCACTTTCAAATTTGATGGGGCTTGTTTGTGATCCGGTGGCAGGCTTGGTTGAAGTTCCGTGCGTGAACCGTAACGTGATCGGAGCCATGAATGCGTTGAGCTGCGCCAATTTGGCACTTTCCAATATTCAGAGCAGAATACCGCCGGATGAAGTGATTGATGCGATGAATGAAGTGGGAGAAGAGATGAATCCGGATTTAAAGGAAACCGGAAAAGGAGGCCTTGCTGGGACTCCTACCGGGTGTAGAATTGCGCAGAAACTTTTTGAGGAAAAAGATTATTCGTGATCAATTGGAGGGGAATGTTATGAAAAAGATAGTTGTGCTGATAGGAAGTGCCCGAAAAGGCGGCAATACTGAGCTTTTGGCAAATGCTTTTGTCAAAGGGGCGCAGGAGCATCATGAGGTGACCATGATTTTTGCTGCAAATGTAAAAGTGAATGGTTGTATAGGCTGTAATGCCTGCTATTCTGATGAAAAGCACCGCTGCGTCCAGAAAGATGATATGGAGCAAATTTACTCGCAACTCAAAGACGCCGATGCGATTGTGATTGCCACTCCCGTTTATTTTTATAATGTAAGTTCCCAGTTGAAATGTATCATTGACCGGCTGCATAATCCGATTCGAGATAAGTTTAAAGTAAAAAAGCTTTTTCTTCTTGCAGTTGCTGCGGATACGGATACAATCGTTTTTGATTCCATTAAGGTTATGTACCGATCGGTGCTGCATTATTTTCATCTAAAAGATGGCGGTATGATTACAGTACCAGGTGTGAAAAACCGTGGGGATATTATTGGAAATAAAGCTTTAGAAAAAGCTTATCAACTTGGTAAAAATATCGAATAAGTATTTGAAAAAGGGACTCAAAACGCTAATTAGCGTTTTGAGTCCCTTTTCATGTTATTGGATTATATAAGAAGAGTTTGGATGACCACAACGTCTGACCATAATTTTAAAAAAGATAATCTCCCTAATTGATCTCTCACGCAGACAACAGTTATTGCAATATTGAAATCTAATTATAGAATTAAGAGGATATTTGTCATAGTGTGTAACAACTGTGTAAAAAGCTTCATAAAATATCCTAAAGGATAGAGTTTATCAATAAACTTCATCTAAATTTATTAAAAGGAGATTTATTATGGACTGCGTGAAAATCGGTGACTCCAATTTCGATATAGATTCTAAAGACGGCACACAAAACCCAGATACTAAAACGGATTGGTATGAAGAGTTCAAAAGCAGCGTTGAATTTGCAAAAAATGAGGCGGCAAAAACGTCTTTGCAGCAATTCCCAGAATTGGTGCATGACATCTGCACAAAAGATGTTAGAGATTTCGGTGTGGCAAATAGAACTATTTACCAAACGGTTCCTTGCAACCCCGATGGGAGTGCAGGCTGTCGTGGAGGAATGCTCCCCGATGGAGTTCCTTCTATTTCCAGTATCCGCGTTTTGTGTGCCGACGAACGTTTGAGTCCATCTACCGGCTGCGACCGCATTACAAATACGGTTGAGTTTGAAGTGGTGTTGAAATACGGAGTGAATACCTTTGTAGTAATGACACCAAAAGAGTCGTTTGATCTATTATGGAGCGATTTTAGACGTTTCCCAAGTTTCCAACCTTTCTCGAGCGTCCGTGACTTTAGACAGGAACTGAAAAATATCGATGGGTCCTGCAAAGCAATTAAAATCGTTGGTACGAGTGTAGTACAGGATGGAAACAATTGCGTTTTGAGAATTGATTATCAGGTGTTTGATAAGTTATGGAAATTTGAAGATCTTATCATTCTGGCAGTGAAGCCAATCTCCGACAATACCACTGTTTGCGACTTGTTCGATCAGGGACATCAAATCAGGCCTTGCTCAAATGGTTCCGGCGGCAGTGCCTGCTGTGGTGGTTAGTTTTTCGACCGATTTGTTAGTTAATAAATATCCATTTGGGTTTTCTTCCGTTGTGGAATTACAAGGATTTCGCCGGAAGAAACCCTTTTTTAATTCTTTTTTCTAATTAGCTATGAGTTTGTGTCATCAGTCAATCGCAGAGACGGCCAATATTAAGATTTACCCTATAACTTTTTGAATCACAAAACATATATTATTAAAGAAGATCAATTAATTTTGTAATTGAATTTCATGAGAAATATTAATTGAGTTACGTATAAATCATGATATTCATGATGCGTGCCTTCAGTGATATTTTGTTGAAATTTAAAAGGAGGCCTTTATATGTCAGAAAAACAAGCAGATCCAAACACGAATCCTTCCCCATTTAAAGTTGGTGCAACGGCAACTGGATCGGTAACTGCAAAAGAGGGGGAGAATCCTCAATCGATTAGGGCCATTAGTAACGTTATTATTACTGATGTAGTGAAAGCCATTGTAAAAGAATCCGCGGACAAGGAATTTGACAATGACGGGGAAAGAATAAAATATACCGTAACCTTGCAGAATGATTCTTCTGTTGATCTATATGACGTTAAGATTATAAGCGAATTGTGCTCAAAGACGACCTTGGTAAAAGATTCTATTATCCCCATTCCTCAGCTTGATGAAACGTTGGAAACCGGAATTTCTGTCACAAGCCCAAATGAAACTTCCACTGGAAGTGTTCCCAAAGGGACATCAGCTGTATTGCAATATGAAGTAACAGTCAATGAGGGAGAAACTGGGGATATGGTGAACGAATCAATTGCTGAAATTAAGTTTAGAGATCAGACAGGCAATGAATATACCGGTAAAACAGAGCCAAGCATGGCTGTGACCAATATTGCAAAAGCCGATCTTCAAATAACGGAGACGGCAGATAAAACATTTGTAACAGAAAACAACGAAGAGATCGTATTTGAATTAACCATTAAAAACACAGGAAACGTTACAGTCAATGACATTGTTGTTGTAAATCCGTTCCCAGATGGGATGAATTATAAACCAAACTCAACTTTAAAAAATGATACAAAAACTTTGAGTGATGAAAACCCTGCAAACAGCATTAATATTGGAAATCTTGACCCTGAACAAATTTACAAAATACAATTTAGTGTAACGGTGAATTTGTAAAGGGCAAGTAATCCACCGATCGTGAGGTAGGTGTCAACATGCGAGAATTTATCAATATGGCTCATGTTAAGGGGCTGTATCACGGAAAGGATGTCAATTCGATCAGTAATCCCTGCAAAATCACAGTACAACGTAAATATCATAATATTTGCCAACATGTCTATAAAACTTTTCAAATAACCGATGTACGAAATGTTGAATTACGCGTTTACTATGATGGTGTGCGGCAGTTTGAATGGAATCATCTTACACTGCTTGCAGTCGGATATGAAATTTGCGTCAAGTATATTGACAGCGAGAACCATAGAAAAGCAATAAGTAATTATGGGAATGCTTTATTTTTTAGTCCGACGAATACTTGCAAATACTTGCTGCGGATTCCGAATCCGCCAAGCTGCAAAATTTTAAAGGATAAAGTGATAGCTGAATTTCCTGTTATAGCGGCATTTTACAACATTTGAATAAAATTTTTTTAAAAACAACCAGTTAAGGCTGCCGTTATTCGGCAGCCTTTTTATAATACAATAAAAAATGATCAGGTAAGAATGTATTGACGAAGGGTGATGAAAATGACATAATAAATAATAATATAGTAAATATCAAAAGTGATGAGATCAGATCCAATATTAGGAATTGTATAAGAGGTGAAAAATTTGCCAAATCAAAACGAATTTGAAAATTTATTAACAAATAGAAATTTAAAGAGAACGAAAACAAGAATTCTGGTTCTGGAAGTTCTGAAAGATTCATCACCAAAAACGGTCGACGAAATTTTTTCTGTTTTATATCAAAACAACATGAAGCTAAGTTTGTCTACTGTTTATCGGACTTGCGAAACATTGACAGAGAAAGGAATTCTGTCAAAAGTAAATTTAACAGATGACGGTGTGGCTAGATATGAATATATGAAGTCTGAGCATACACATCATGCAATTTGCCTTGGCTGCAATAAAATCATTCCGATTGATGACTGTCCTTATGGTCAATTTGATCAGATCATGAAATCTAAATACGGGTTCGATGTCAAAAGTCATCATATTGAGATCTATGGATATTGTCAGGACTGTATTAGAAAAAGAGAAGAAAAGGAATAGATTGTTCCTTTGTGTCAAAGCAGAGAGAAGAAAATGTGACCGCTTTTATACTGCCTTCATTTTTATTTGAAATGCGATTCTTCGAACTAAAATGACAATCACGAGGACGGCGACGGAGACTAAGGCGGTAAATCCACCGGGCGCTACGTTTAAATAATATGAAATAAACAGTCCGGATAAAATGTCTACAATACTGAATACGATGGAAAAAACAAGCGTTAATTTAAATCCTTTCCCAAGTTGCAGCGCAGTAGCGACCGGAAGAGCAATCATAGAACTTAGTACCAGGACGCCAACAATGCGGATCGAAACTGAAATTGCTGATGCAACAAGGATTGAAAACACATAATTAATCAATTTTACTTTTACGCCCGCTATTTTTGCGGCTTCTTCGTCATAAGCAATATAGAGCATTTGGTTGTATAGAAAAATGAGAATACAAACCGAAATCATGCTAAGGATGAATACGGTGACCATATCAAATTCTGTGACAGTTAAAACGCTTCCGAATAAAAAAGAGTCTGCATTGGCATGAAGCTTTCCAGAACTGATAATTGTAATGGCAATGCCGACGCTGAGCGAAAGTACGATTGTTAAAATCAGATCGGTATATTTTTTAAAATAAGTCCGTAGGAATTCGATTAAAGCGCCGCAGATCGAAGTAAAAACAAAAGCGCCAAGAATCGGACTTTGATTACACAATAATCCAATTGTAATACCGGCAAGGGATGCGTGTGATAAAGTATCTCCTATCATGGAATATCGCCGGAGCACTAAAAAAATTCCGATACATGGACAAAGTATGGAAATGAAAACAGATACAAACAGAGCATTTTGCATGAAACTATAATTTAACATTCTAACGAATCCTTCCTAATTGTTCATTCTTTAAAAATTCAGCAGTATATTTTTCCGGAGTGCAAAGGTGGCCTTTCCCACTACTCAGATGATAAATAAGTGTAGAGTTTGAAATAGCAGCATCAAGATTGTGTTCTACAGAAACAATCGTGATGCCGTTTTTTTTATTGATGCTGGTAAGAAAATGATAGATCTCCTTCTGACTGCCGATATCCACACCTGTAGATGGTTCATCTAAAATAAGCAGGTCAGGGTTTCCCATTAGCGCTCGTGCAATGAATATTTTCTGGCTTTGTCCTCCCGAGAGGGTTCCCATTAAAGAATCCGTAAAGGAGCTCATACCGACTTTTTGTAAGACGTCATAAATTACTTCTTTATTTTTGATTTTTAAAAGCTTTCGATAAGCATTCAGCATTTCATAAACGGTGATAGGAAAACTGGAATTTGAGAAATCATTTTTTTGAGGAACATATCCAATCCGTTTTGCTTGCGTAACAATTGTCCCTTTGGTTGGCTTTAAAAATCCTAAAATCAATTTCATAAGGGTACTTTTTCCGCAGCCATTTTCCCCTAATATTGAGACATAGTCACCATCTTTTATTTCCAGGTCAATTCCGTTTAATAAGTACGGAGGCAAACCGGTATAGGAAAAATATAATTTGTTCGTTTGAATCGTAAAAAACACCCACCTTTAAATTTTATATCATTTTCTCTTGACAAATACATTGTGTTAAGACTATTATATATGCAAATGACAGTCATTTGCAAGTAAAAATTTGGGGGTCAAAGCAAAATGTCTAAAAAAATAGTTGCCTTATTATTAAGTTTGCTTATTGTTCCGGCTCTTTCGGCCTGTGGCAGTACGAATAATAGTACCGCTGGGAGCAGTACTAGCAGTAGTATTGCCAGTCAGACAAGCACAGCGGGAAGTGAAAAAGTTAAAGTATCTGTAACGTTTGACGCAATGAAAGAATTCACAGAAGCTGTCGGCAAAGACAGGGTGGAAGTTTCAACGATTATTCCGGATGGTACGGAACCGCACGATTTTGAGCCGAAAGCACAGGATCTTACCGGATTAAGTTCTGCACAAGTCTTTGTATATAGTGGCTTTGGCATGGAATCCTGGGCGGATCAGGCAGTTAAAGCGGCCAACAATAAAAATTTAGTTGCAGTTGAAGCTTCCAAGGGCGCGACACCGATTCAAAATACAGATGCCGATGAGATCAAAGAGCATGGACAATATGATCCTCATATTTGGATCAGTTTGAAGGGCGCTGAAACAGAAGCCGAAAATATTCGGGACGGATTAATAAAGGCAGATCCCGCATCTGCTGATTATTTTAAACAAAACTGTGACGATTTTGTTTCGCAGTTGGAAAGCCTGTATTCAGAATACAATACTAAATTTCAAGCTGCCCAGAACAAGAGCTTTGTGACTGGTCATGCCGCTTTTGCTTATTTGTGCAGAGACTTTGGGCTAGAGCAAAACAGTGTGGAAGATGTATTTGCAGAGGGAGAACCAAGTGCGCAGAAGTTGGCGGGACTTGTGGACTACTGCAAAAAGAATAACGTAAAAACAATTTTTGTTGAAGATATGGTCAGTCCTGCTGTTTCTCAGACACTTGCTGATCAAGTTGGCGCAAAGGTTGAACAAATCTATACCATTGAAAGCAATGAGGATGACAAGACTTATCTGGACCGTATGAAATCAAATTTGAGTGAAATTTATGATAGCCTGTCCTAGTAAAAACAAACCAATTTATAATTAATCGCTTAAAAAAAGCACCGGAAGCCATCGCTTTCGGCGCTTTTTTATTTTATGATGAAAGATCAATAATAAGTAAAATAAATATAGTCGTCGTTGGCTTTTTCTGCTTTTTCTATTTTTGTAACGTAGCATATCGGCATTGTCTGATTTTTATATTGTTCAATTTTAATTTTTCCTGTAACCCATACCCATTCGTTATCTTGATACTGCGTTACCGCATCACCTCTGCATAGAATGCCGCATGGCTGCAAATCGGCGGTGCAGCAGACCATGGCATATCGTACAGGAACCATTTCATTTTTTGCAAAGTCTTTCATTCGAAAAACTTGTCCCTTAAATTTTAGTGCCTTTCCATCGTATAGATTCATGTTTTGATTAATATCCTGATACCAATTTGCAAATTGTTCATCCTGAATTGTGATGATCCCGTTGCTGTCTTCTTTTGGAAGGAAAAGGGCAGAGAAAGTTGCAGCTTTTCCAATATTCTTTGAAGAGGTGCTGCCTTGAATAATAGTTCCGTTATTCTGCGGTAAGCTTCCAGCAGAAATTGTTGTCGTTCCTACAGTGGAGGTGCTGCCAAATGAGATCGCTTTGTTTTGCACGGTTCCCGCCGGGATCAAAATGACAAGTATAATAGGGACCAAATATAAAAAATATTTTCCGGGCTTGGCGTTATGCTTTGGGGTAAACACGGCAGGCAAAAACATGCTCGAAATAATCAGTAAAGCGATTGCGGTGAACCAGAGATAGCCGTTAATACGAGGGTGTACATAATTGGCGACTTTGTCCGAAATTAACGCGTAAAAAAGTAAGGTGGACAACAAAAAGCAAATGATTGATTCCAAAAGTGTTTCTAAGTTTATTCTTTGTTTCATAATGCCCTTCCTTTCAGCAGTAAGGAAAGCAGCAGAAAAACGAAAAGACCAATGACAAAAAGAATTCCTGCAAGACGAACTACAAATTCTTTTTTAAAGTTGGCGCCCAACAGAAACAAATTGGATAAATCCAGCATAGGACCCATAACAATGAAAGCGATTACGGCAGCCGGCGGAAATATATTTAAAAAGCTTCTTCCGATGAATGCGTTCGAAGTAGAGCAGGCCGACATAAAAAATGCTGCCAATAACATCAGGAGAATTGGGACAATCATAGCTATAACCGTCCCCGTACTCTGAAACAGAAATGCAGGTATCACTTGCTGAAGAACGGTACATAAAAAGGAACCGACAATAATATAGCGGCCCATGCTAAGAAATTCCTGTCCTGCAATCATGAAAACAGATTCTATTTCCCCCAACTTTCCGGAATGTGGGGGAGGACAGCCAATTGTCCCGCAGGAACAGGTCGTGACAGATCCACCGGAGAGGACAAGCGGGGCTTCTTGGTGGGTTAGCCTTAAAGTCAAACCAGCGATCAGAAAAATGAGAAGGCCAAAACCGATCCGATAGAATGCGTATTGTGGTTGGCCTGGAAAGGCATATAGAGTAGATAAAATGGTAATGGGGTTGACTGCCGGTGCTGCAAGCATAAAGACCATCGCTTCCTCTAAAGGGACGCCCTTTTGCGTTAGCCTCGACGCGATCGGTACAATACCGCAGTCGCAAACCGGAAGGAAAAATCCGAGAATCATCGCAATCGGAAATCCAAGCCATTTATGTGCAGTAAACAGTTTGATCAGCGTTTCATCGGGGAGAAACACCTGCAGTAAAGCGGAAACAAAAGCTCCGATCAACAGAAATGGAACAGCCTGCATCAGGATACCGATAAAAATCATGTTAATGCTTTGAATTAATTTATAAGACTGCGATAAATGAAAAATGATTGCTAACAGGATACAAGTACAAACAAGCAAAGCAAAAAAAATCAGCTGATAACTTTTTTGCTGGGATCTATTCTTTTTGGATATTTCCGGGTCAAAAAGTCCTGTGAAAAAAGACTCCTCCGTTTCTTTGTCAAAAGAGACGAAAGCGGAACGATTCAAATTTCGGATTGTACTTTTTAATAGCTTTGTATTCCCTGAAATGCGGTTAAAGAGCACTGCGTCGGCATTGTTGAGTTGATTTGCCATCAGTCCACCGGTATTCTTGATGTAAAAGTCAAAGGTAGAAGCGTCGGCGCAAAAGAAGATCCGGTCAATTTTGCAGTTCTTTGGCATTGATATGGAAAGCAGTCTCTCGATTGGCCAGGTTCCGTTATATTCAATGAGTATCAGATTTGGGTTTAGTTCCAATTTGATTTTATGAAAAAGTTCAGAGCATATTTTTTTCTTTTGGTCGATTTGCTTCAATGAAACGCTTTTATTTCTCATAGTTGACGGACGCAATTCAACTTCTCCGTCCTCACATTGCAAGACCAGAATCTTTTCATAATTTTCAATATACTTTTGCTCTAAAATACACTGAATCTGTGTTGTTTTTCCACTTTCTAAGAATCCACAGAATACTTCAATTTTTGTCATAAATCATACCTGAAATAATGCGGCGAGTTCGGGTTTATCTAAATTTTCTCCGATGACGCAGATTCGTCCTGTAAAGTCCGGTTCTGCTTTTTGAATATTCTTTTCGTCAGGAACATAGTCGAATTGACACCAGCTACCGTTGTTTAAAGCAACCAACCCTTTTGTGCGAAGAATATTTCTATATTTAGTCAATGATTTCAGCGCGGATTCCAGATGGTCAGGAGAAAAAAGATTTGGCGTTTCCACACTCCAAACTTCAAAAATATCATCAGCATGGTGATGCTTATGCAGTTCTTCTTTTTTAATCAAGAGAGGAATACCATTTTTAGCAATCTCCATCATTCTATCAGCTGACATTTGCTCCCAAGGTGTTGTGAGGATAACAGCTTTCGGGTTATGCTGCCGAACGCTTTTTACTGTATCCTGTAGCTGACTAGGTTCAGTCTTTTGTGTCCGGCTCAAAAAAATCGTATTTGCGTTTTGGATCTGGTCAAAAAAGAATTCAGAAAAGTTTTTCGCATACATTTTGTATTTCAGCGCATTTACAACCGTAATGCAAAAGTTGACCTCGGCTTTTTCCCCACAGGGGAGAAGAATTTCCGAAAGCTTTCCTACGCCGGAAGGCTCGATTAAAATTTGATCTGGATTATATTTGTGAATCACTTCTTGTAGTGCATTACTAAAATCTCCTGCAAGGGTACAGCAGATACAGCCTGAATTAATTTCCCGAATCTGAACCCCGGTCTGTTTCAAAATTTTGCCATCGATACGGACTTCGCCAAATTCATTTTCAATGAGTACGACTTTTTATTTGACAGAGTTCCTTTTAATAGCTTTTGTATTAGAGTTGTCTTGCCGGCTCCGAGAAATCCGGATATAATGCCGATTTTTGTATTCATGTGTTCCTCCAAGTTTAGTATCAGATTTTTATCGGTCAATGTATATGCAAATGCAATTCATTATCATTTAGTAAATTTAGCACTTTTTTCTCATGATGTCAAACTTAATAGGGACTGATTAAGGCTTGTATGATTCACATTTACAATCATCTCCGATATGGACATAAAAATGGCTCCCCACATTTGTGAGGAGCGTAAATTTTATACAGGTTGATTCTATATTAATCGGATTTTATAAGGCTTTGCACGTCACGCCGCATACTCAGTGGAACACTTTTTGTAGCAACACCAACGCGAAAGAGCATCTGTACGGTACCGCCATCCGGCGCATAGGACTCTTTAAATTCGGTATAAGGAGATTCCATTTCAGGATACTCCTCCAGTACCTGGCTCAGAGGCTGTATCGCTAAGCCAAGCGTGTGTCCAGTCAGCACCAATTTGCTGTAAATCATTCCGGTTTCAACTTGCTCGAGGCGACTATTCCCAGTGGTTATGATCATAGCGTATGCCGGAGTATGTTCGACGGATGTTTTGGTGGAATTAATAAAATTTTGGGATGCGGATTTTCCAGTGTTCATGGATGGAAAGATCGTAACCAGTCCCTGCAAAATATTTTTCATAAAGCCGGAAGTGCCTTGTCCTTCCACTGAATAGCCGTAGCGGTATTCATTTTTCTGATATTCGTTCGCCCGGAAAATGGCATTTGATTCGTCCATCACGCGAGTGACACCTGCCTCAATCGTTGCGCTTTGCAAAGCAAAATTGCCGATATCGCTGAGATTTTCCTGATCTTGATACAGCTTGATGGAAACGTTACTCCTAGAGGAAAGTGATTTGAGAGCCGAGACCTGCGAGTCAGCTAGTTTTTCCGGCTGATAGGCTTCTCTGTTAGTATCCGGCAGAAACAGGGTATCATAAAGCGTACTGCTTTCGGGCTGCGTCTTTGTAAGCGTGATCTTTGCAACTGGCTTTGAATCCATGCTTTCTGTAAGATGGGATTCGTCATATGTGCCGTCGGGGAAAAGGGCAATATTCGCGTGATAGCCTTCTTCTTCACCCGTTACGGCGACATATTCGAGAAAAGTTCCCTGTGAAATCATCATCTGCCGGGCGTATGGATCGACTTCTTTGGTTGTGCGCGAGCTGTCGGCATAAAGATAAAATACCATAGGGTCAGATTCATCGAGGCTTATCTTCCATGGCTGCATATTATGATTGCTCGCTGCAAGCAAACCGGAGGCCGCAAGGCGTATTCTTGGATCGGAATACTTTTCAGCATAATTTTTTGACCAAGGTTCCATATACGTTTGTTTCATAAATCCTCCACTAATACAGTAAAGTATGGCTACTAAGATGAGACATAGCACAGCAATGCCTGCTAAAATAAAACTTCCTATTTTAAGCGCCTTTTTCATCTTGATTTTCTCCATTTCTGTCAATCAGTTGCATAATCAACTGAAAGGATTTCAATATGAACTCATTGGAGTCAACACCATGGTAATTTTTTAGATAATCGCCTTTTTTCTTTCCCGTGTTGTAAACTCCGATTGTACATGCCCATAAAATTAATGCAGCTTGTTCGGTATCAATCCCGCTGCGGAGGGTTCCTTGTGCAACGCCCTTTTGCAGTGCGCGGAAAAGATATCCGAAAATCATTTCGCCCAACCGATAGCATTCCGCCTTGGATTCGTCTTTCACATTAGTCTGATCATCTGAATCCTTTGTTTCATATTCCATGATTGCTTTAAAATATTCCGGACAATCTCGGCTGAATTCAAAAAAGGTAAAAAAAATGTTGTGCAATTCGTCTAAGGCGTTTCGTGGCGGTTTTGCGCTGAAGCTGTTTTCGATCATTTGAATCAGCAGTCGGTACCCTCTGATCATGATCTCAAAATAAATTTGTTCCTTACTGTTAAAATAGATGTAGACAGTCCGTTTGCTGAACTCTGCTTCCTTGGCTACCTCATCCATCGACGCGTTTTCAAATCCTTTTAAAAAAAAGACTCGCTCTGCAGCGTCAATAATATCTTTTCGCTTGATTTCTTTCTCCTGTCGCTTTCTGTCGTTGTATCCCATTTAATGCACCTCAAATTTCACATGGATGTAATTAAGTAAACCGTAAGTTTACATTATTATATAGTAAAATATCCTTATTTGTCAATGCCTATTTTTATAATTCCAAAATAGTGCCTACAAGTTGGCAGTTAGGGCATATGTATCCAGATAATTCAGCTGCAATATAGATAGGGATTCTTTTCATAAAAAAATCGTTTTGATAGAAATAATGTTGCAATCCACAATGAATTGTCAAATGTTGGACTTAGCATCAACAACAATATGTTTAGACGCTCCGTGAACTATCATATTACTGGTTCTATGTCATATAATCTTTGTAATAATTTTTTCATTGCAGGCAATAGCGAAGATGATGATAGCGGAACCGTTGTTCCAGCTTCACCTCTTAAATTGAACAAGCAACAGGGTACACATGTTTTCTCTAATAATACATTCTTTGGTACACCAACAAATGTATTCAATGATAGTTCATGGAGCGAAGAAGGAACTCTCTCAGCTTACGGTAATGTATTTAGCGGATATACAATTGGAGATATAACTTTTAAAGGAAGTACATCTGTAAATGAATCAACACATACACTTGATATAGATGTGGGCAATTATAATGGTTATCATGTTTACAATCCAGTTTGCAAAATAGATAACTATAAAAATAATTTTCTTTTTGTTAGTACAAATATAAACATCAATCCAATAGGACATACTGTACATGTTCCAGTACCTACAGATTTGACAGGAACAGTAACTTATGAGCTAATGTTTAAGTATCCGTTTGATTATCAGCTAAATAATAGACCTATTAAATTTACTAATGATTAGTCTTATAATAAGAAACCAACCAGACTATGAAACAAGGATTACTGATATGCTAAAAGGCATCGACGTATCATATGCTCAGGGAGACCTCGGATTCCTTCCGTCTTCCGTAAGCCCTGAGTTCTGCTTCATCACGACGATCGGAGCAGCCGTCGGCTGGCATGACGCGCCCACCGTCGCGACTATGGTGACCGCTTCTGCGGCATTCCTCGGCACGCTCTGCGGTGTATCGACGCTCACCGCAAAGGAGGCCAGATGAGAATGCACAGGCTAGCGAC
>ENA-UOOK01001541-UOOK01001541.1-fermentation-metagenome-genome-assembly--contig:-NODE-1541-length-30153-cov-6.780882_pt1 | contig 30153 bp, 19 predicted proteins | sample MGYA00245777_ERZ724023 | MGnify/ENA primary metagenome ERZ724023 (study PRJEB28704, sample SAMN03018312) | fermentation metagenome | biome: anthropogenic terrestrial biome; feature: soil; material...
ATTTTTGCCACGCCTTATAAGGCGCCGATTGACCCATGGTGTAATTGGCAACACGACGGATTTTGGTTCCGCAGAGTCCTGGTTCGAGCCCAGGTGGGTCAACATGAGGCCGGCAGAGATGCCGGCTTCAGTTTTTATTCAGGGCCCGAAGCCTGCGCTGCAGTCCGGCACCACGAACTGAATAGATGCCTGGGCTATTTTCCCGGACAGACTGACTTATTGCAGACAATTGTCCAGTCATTCATATTTAATATGCCTGAGTTAATGTAATGACTTCCCATGTTACCCACCAGGTTGAAATGATAGGCATAAACATCAGTTACAGGTATGTCTATCTTGTCGGATTCGTGAATTCGGAATACTTCCTGATTTAGTGAGCTCATTAGTTCACCGCTCCACTGGATCATGTACCATTGATACATGTTGTCATTATAATGCACAACTATTTTTGAATCGATTGTACCTGTAATTACGTCCACCAGAACGAGGACTCCCTGATCATTCTGGCAGTAAACAGGAGACCAATAGCCTTGTTCGACGGTGTAGCTGAAAGATCTTGTGACATCAGGTTTCTGTGCAGAAAGCTGGGTCAATCCAATGCCTGATAACAGGCACACCATAATTAATGTTTTTGTTTTCATAGTTTAAGATTGTTAGTTAATACTAAATCTTAAGCCAAAGTTCGATCTTAAAAGTAATCCAGACTTTTCTCCACGTCCCAAAGATTGTTCTCCGCGTACCAAAATGAGACAAAGAGAGCCTATACGTGGGTCAACATGGGGACCGCTTTACAAAGCGGCTTCAACTTTTTGTCAGGAGCCCGGAACCAGGTCGATTTCCTTTCCGTTTTCGATGTAGTCTGTCAGATCACCCAAAAACCTGACCATGGGTGCACCGTCAATGACATCATGGTCAACGAGTACAGTCATATTCAAAACTTCCCTGGCTATTATCTCATTCCCAATTACCACGGGCTTCCGGAGTACTGACCCGATTCCAAACGAGATGGGATGAACCGATTTGTGAATGAACCACCCGTTTACTTTGCCTATCATTCCTACTGAAGTGACTGATACGTTGCCCATCGTTCTGAATGCTGCTTTCGGGTTTTTTAGCAACACTTTCCAGAAGAGCCTCCTTATAAATGCAGGCAGCCGGTAGTAAAGTCTCTCATATGCGGATGACTTTTTCTTTAATACAATATCACCACTGTTCAATTGCTGGTTTTTTGCGGAGTCAATTTCCGCCGAGATTTCAGCAGAAGATTTTTTGTTTACCTTTTCTATAACAAAAGGTATCGGAACCCTTGCCTCACCAATCTTCTTTTCAATGATAAGCGACACGTTGATGTCATTGAAAATTATGATTTTCTTTTTGTTATAATAATATGCAGCCGCTTCGGGGTGTTTCGCAATCACACTTCCAACAGCCTTAATCAGCCAGGCATTGAATGAAATGCTGATCCCATTTTTCCTGAGTTCCCGGAGCCTGGCCCTGCTTTCAGTGACATCAAACTCAAGCATTGCAGAGATGTGATGTTTCTTCAGGCCAACCCCGAATATATCAAAAGTTGCTATCCTTGACCGGACAATATCCTGAAACTGGTAATTCCTGTTCATCAGGTGCTTTTTACCATACCCGGGGAACCTTTGCGGGAATGTTCTAAAAGATAACTCCGTTATTGTAATAAATAACCAACTGGTTCGAATCATTTACGATTGCAACCGGGTAGTCTGATTTTTCCGGTTTTACCAGCCAGGCCAGGACATAATCAGGAGTTGAGCCGCCTTCCATTATTGCCTGGTCATAATAGACCAGTTCACAGGTCATGCACCCGTTGGCAACACTTTTACTGTTGCTATAGAAGCTGTCATCCTTCATTCTCCCGAGAAACCGTGCTTCAACCTCTGACACATCCATGGATGGTGATGTCCCGGTATCGATGGCAGAAATAATATCTCCCAGGAGACCCTCGAATCTTCCGTTTTTGTCGAAATAGAAGAACAGGTCACCCCTCCACACTTTAAGGTTGTTGACATACTGGTGGCAACTTACAAAATACTCACCTGAGGCGATACTCTGTAGCCCGTAGAACTGGTAGTTTTCATATGACAGGTCGCTTGCCCCGAAGAGGATTTTGATGGTTTTCAGCTCACGATCATCAACCAGGTGGCCTTCCGGTTTTCCTTTAACCAGTTTCGGGCAATCCGACAGCATTTCGCAGGAGACCATGAGAACCAGCAACAGGGGAATGAAGATTCTTTTCATTTCATTAATGGTTAGGGGTCAGCTGGTTTGCCACAATAATTGTACCAGAAAGGAGCAATCAGTCAAGGCAAAAGCCACTCATGTAAAAGGGACCGGAATTCAAACCCTGTTGGCAAATGGCAGAAGGGCTGAACGGACCGGGATTCAAACCTTTAATGATCCGCGGAATCCCCTGACAACATAATATGATGATGCGCCATTATGATAGATGAATACACGGCCGAAACGGCGGTCGCCGAAGATTGCCCCGCCATGTTTCCTTATACCGGCAGGGGTCTTAAGCCAGCTTGAAGTTTTTGAATCGAACTCACCAAGTGTCTGCAAATAGACATATTCCTCCTCCGATAGGAGTTCGATGCCCATGGCAGTTGCCATGTCGATGGCGCTGTCGGATGGCTTGAACTCTTTCCTGGAATCCAATGCTTCACGGTCATAGCATAGATTGCGGCGATCCTTCGGGGTTTCGGCTGAGCAGTCATAAAAAACAAACTGGCCTGTTGCTTTATCATAGCTGACAACATCCGGCTCACCGCCGGTACGCTCCATCACATAAAGTGGCCGGAGCTTTCCCGGGTCAGCTTCCAGCTTTTGCTGCACATTGTCCCACTTGATTCCTGTATGACGCGCCGGGTTCTTATTGAACCTGTCTCTGAGGAGGGTTATCAGTTGCTCCTTTTCTTCGGGCGCCAGTTCCTTTTGAATATTATTTTCTGACATGGTTTTTGATCACTGACAGATGATTATAGTTCCATGTCATATAACAACCGGCAGGGAATTTTGTTATTTCTGCGGGAAGTATGAGTCTTTGGAATAAATCCTGACGTAGTCAATGTCATGGTACTGAGGGAAAACCGTTGTGGAGTCGGGATTTCCCGGCCAACCTCCGCCTACGGCGGTGTTCAGTATCAGGTAGTGCGGTTTATGGGGAATGCCGCTGGCAGTTGCATGAATCCGGTTGCCGTCGATGAACCAGCGGATCGAGTCGGGCTCCCATTCCAGCGCATAAATGTGAAAATCCTTTGTGTAGTCAACATCGCCCCTCCATGTTCCCGAGCTTGATCTTCTGGCGCCGTCGAATGCACAGTAGTGGATGGTACCATAGAGGACAGTAGGTTCATGGCCGAGGAATTCCATGATGTCAATTTCCGTATACCAGGGTCTCTCTTCCGGTATGAGTCGCTCTTTCCCGGCGGCGACGGCATCTTCCATGGTCTTCTCCATGAGCCAGTTGCGCTCCTGTGGGTAGAGCCAGTGGGCCGGCCAGAGGCCCTGACCGCCCGGGAGTCTGGCGCGTATCTCGAAACGGCCGTAGACCGGTGCAAATTTGTCATTAGTGTCAAGCCTGCCGCTGGTATACTCCTTTGATCCGAATTTACGCACACGGCTCCTGATCCTCAGGATGCCGTTCTCAATGTAAACCTCATCAGGCAGGTAGTACTGCAGTTCGTTGTGTTTGCTGGTCTCGCGGATCAGCACATTCCATTTCGAGGTGTCAATGCTCTTTCCGTCGAATTCATCGTACCAGACCAGCCGCCAGTTGTACTGAGGTTTAATCTGTCTCTGGCCGTTAACGCCTCCGGACAGGAAAAATAAAGCCGTGAGCACAGGGATAAAAAATCTTGTTTTCATATAGTCAATTTTTAACATAATAATCAACCCGGTAAGTGCTAGGGCGGGAAACACATAGTAAAATTACCCATATCATTGATAAAAACAATTTGGCCAGCCACCTGACAATAGAGTTTTCCGAACCATTCCTGCAGTTATTTGTTTATTGTTTGTTAAACCGAATTGAGAAACAAAATTTTAAACAATGGCATATTACTATTCCAAAACGCTCAGGACATCATTTGACGATGCAGTGGAAAAGGTAACCGCTGCGCTTTTTACAGAGGGATTCGGAGTGATTTCCGAGGTTGACCTGCACAAAAAAATCAAGGACAAGCTTGGAGTCGATTTCAAGCGATACCGTATACTCGGGGCATGCAATCCTGCCTATTCCTACAGGGCCCTTCAGGCCGAAGACAAGATCGGGGTGATGCTTCCCTGCAACGTGCTTGTTATTGAGCAGGGCGAAGGCAACATAGAGATAGCTGCCGTGAATCCGGCAGAGGCAATGTCAGTTGTCAGGAATGAAGCGTTAAACCAGGTTGCTGCCGAGGTGGACGCTAAACTGAGCAGGGCCCTGGAAAGCCTTTAGCAGGCGACCGGCCCCCCTGAATCACCTCCGTTCATTCATACCTGCTGAGTATCCGTGCATATTTATACTCATCACATATCTTCCCGTTCTTGATTACGGCAGCCTTCAGCACGGCTTCAAGCTTAAATCCGCATTTTTCGAGCACACGCTGTGAGGCGGTGTTGAATGAAAACACTCCCGAGAAGATCTTGATGATATCCAGGTAGCGGAAGCCGTAATCGCAGATGAGGTTCACCGCCCGGGGAGTTATTCCCTTATGCCAGTAAGGTTCCCCGATAAAATAGCCCAGCTCGGCTGTTTTGCGATAGACGTCATCCTGCCTGTGAAGACCGATATTCCCCACATACTCTCCCTCAAATTCAATTGCAAACACCTCATACGGCTCTTTTCTGAGACACATTGAGATGAATTTCCGGGCATCTTCGAGGGTGTAAGGTGACGGAAATGCATCCCGCAGGTTGGCCGCCACCTTTTCGTTGTTGGCTATCTCTGCCATCCGAAACTTGTCACTGCGCCTGAACTTACGGATTGTGACCACACCGTCGGTAAATCTCAATGGTTCTGAATTCATCGCTATATGACCGGGTTTAGTCCCCTAAAGGTATTAAATTGAGTAATATTGCGTGATGAAAAAGGGACCAGCCTGTATACTGCTCTTACTGACCGTTGTTATAAACAGCCGGTCACAGCCGGCTATGCCGGATAACGGTCAGCTTTTCACTGACACTGTGGTCCCAGTGGTTTACATAACCATCAATCCGGATACCCTGGCCTGGCTCTATGCCAATCCATACAGCGACAGGGAGTTCAGGGCACTTTTCGTCTTTGACAACGGTACAGTACGTGATACCATTGATCCCGTAGGATTCAGGCTTCGGGGAAACACCTCGCGTTTGTCTGATAAAAAGTCGTTCAAGGTCTCCTTCAACACTTTCACTGAAGGCGGTAAGTACTACGGAGTGGAGAAGATGAACCTCAATGGCGAACACAATGATCCCTCAGTGATGCGCTCGAAAATAATGTGGGACATACTCCGCAAATGGGATATTCCCGCTCCCCGTGCGAACCATGTCAGGGTTTATATAAACGGGAACTATTACGGACTTTACATCAATGTGGAGCATATTGATGAGGAGTTTGCACACTCAAGGTTTGGCAACAAGGAAGGGAACCTCTATAAGTGCCTGTACCCGGCAGACCTGAACTACAGGAGTGATGACCCTGAAAGCTACAGGATATGGAACGGTTCCCGCTGGGTCTATGAGCTCACCACCAACGAGGAAGAAAACAACTTTTCTGACCTCGCCGGTTTCATAGGAGTCCTGCACAGTACAGACAATACAGCTCTCCTGTGCGAGCTCGACAGGGTTTTCAATGTTCAGGACTATATGAAAATCATGGCGGTGCAGATACTGTGCGGTGACTGGGACGGGTACATCTACAATAAAAACAACTTTTACCTCTATCACAACACCCTGACTGGCAGGCTGGAATACATCCCCTATGACGTTGACAATACCTTCGGGATAGACTGGTTCGGAATAGACTGGGCCACCAGGAATATGTATGACTGGCAACCGGGAGGCGACCAGCTGAGGCCTCTGTATGACAGGATAATAAATAATCAGGTGCTGCGAGACCAATTCAGCTTCTATGCAGCTCAGCTTGTCGGCGGATTTCTTGATCTGGATTCCCTGGTACATGCCGTTGACGTCAGGAAGGAGATGATCTCTCCATTTATTGCAGATGATCCTTATTATCCAGGTGATTACGGATTTGACCACAAAGATTTCCTGAATTCTTTTACTTCGGCCTTTGGCGCTCACGTCAAATGGGGCATATACCCTTTCCTTCAGGTTCGAATGGCCTCGATGGCTTCTCAGGTCGAGAAGGCTGATTCTGATCCTGTGATAAAGTATATCGTCCATGAGCGAAAAACCGGAGAGATTCTGCGTGTCAGCTGTACCGTTGATGCAGTCTCGTTTCCCGCTGTGGTTAAACTAATCTATACTGTGAACGGAGATGATGCCCGGGAGGCTGAGATGAGCACTTCCGGCGAAGGAAGATACAATATCACACTTCAGGGCATTCCTGATGAGGATGAGGTGACTTTCCAGGTAATGGTCACAGGCGGTGCAGGCAAGACGACACTGTTACCCTGCACACCCGTTATAGCAGCTCCTGTTGCCGGTGTCACGCCGCTTATTTTTATCAATGAATTCATGGCTGACAACGAGGAGACTGTGTCTGATGAGCATGGATACTTCAGTGATTGGATAGAGATCTACAATGGCGGAAATGAAGCTGTGGACCTTGGCAATCTATGCCTTACCGACAATTTAAATGATCCCCTGAAATGGAGAATGCCCTCAATTTTGCTGTCCGCCGGGGGCTTTATAGTCTTCTGGGCTGATGGCGAGCCCGGGCTGGGAGATAAGCACGCTCCTTTTAAACTTGACAAGGAGGGAGAGGAGATCGGCATCTTTACACTGAACAGGCTTATGGTTGATACCGTTTCGTTCAGCCTTCAGCAGGAGGATATCAGTACGGGCAGGGAGAGTGACGGAGCTGATAAAATTGTACTGCTTGCCACTGCCACTCCCGGAAGATCGAATAACATCACATCTTACGGCGACACCTATGCAGACAGGTCGTTGAATATCTATCCCAATCCTGTCATCGGGGAAACTTTATGGATGAGTGAAACAACCGACTGCAGGGTTTACAGCATTACAGGTGTTATGCTGTTTTCAGGAACGAATGTTACCGGGATCGATGTGAGCGGATTCCCGTCAGGCATATATATACTTGTGACCGGTGATGGCAGGGCTGTGCGGTTTGTCAGGGCCGGAAGGTGAGTCACCCTGATCTGTAGTGGGGCCAGGGAGCATAATAAATTCAACCGTCTGATATCATGAAATAAAAAACCCCCCGGGCAGGCCGGAGGGTTTTCATGTAAGGACCAGGATTAATTGTGTATGATCGGGTCAGCGTTGCCGTCCGGGTCATTCAAAACGTATCCGGATGTTTTCGGGTTCCCGTTGGTGAAAAGCAGAACGCCGCAGGCGTGCGGTGCAGCCATTGAGGTGCCGCTCATGGTAGCGTATCCGCCGTTTTTGTAGGTTGATTTTATACCTACTCCCGGAGCACAAAAGTCTATCGGTGGATTGCCATAGTTGGAGAAATAGGCAAATTTATCATCTGCATCGCAGGCAGATAAAGTCCAGATTGTGTTGTCATTCACCCGTGCAGGCGAGTGATTATTGGCGTCATCAGTTTCATTGCCGGCAGCCAGGGCAACATATAATCCCTTATTTGCCATTGCCAGTACAGCATCATCGATGGGCTTATATGCTCCTCCGCCAAGACTCATGTTAACCGCATCACCCGCAGTGGCAGCGCCGGCAACATAATTTACGCCTGCAATAATTACCGAATATGCCCCTGATCCCCGTCTGTCAAGCACTTTCACCGGCACCACAGTTGCACCCGCTGCGACGCCGACAACTCCGATTGTATTATTTTTTGCTGCAACTATACCAGCACAGTGTGTACCGTGGCCGTTATCATCCTCAGGGGTTTTGCTTGTTGCGATGAAGTTTTTGCCACTGGCTGCATCAACATTGAGATCAGGATGGTCGAGGTCGATTCCGGTATCAATTATCCACGCTTTTGCACCTCCGCCATAGGTGGCACCTCCGCCAACCCTGGTAATCCCGTAAGGAGTCTCCTGGGCAGGCGGAACGGAAGGATTGGTTCCCGGTTTAGCAAGTGTAAACATCTGATCCGGCCAGATGCCCTTCACATCAGGGTTCTTTTCAAGAGCAGCAACCTCCACATCGCTTAGATTAACAGCAAATCCCTGAACTGCGACGGAATAAACCTGCAGCGGCTCACGGTCATAGATACCGGTCTTGGCAAGGATGTTCTTCGTTACAGCAGTCATTGCCAGCTGCGCATCATCATAACTCATCGTGCCCGACTTGACATAACCGAAATCACCCTTCAACAATACTACATACTGACCGGGGATTACTTCCAGCGAAGTTTTGATGTAATCATCCTCCTGAACGATGGTCTCAGGTGTTCTCTCACACGCTCCGAGCAACATTGCAGCTGCCGCAGCAAAAAGAAGAAGTTTTTTCATTTGGACAGATTTAGGTTTAACATGGGGTTAACACACCCCTAAAATTACCTGAAACATCTGTCCGGTGTACTCTTTGTTTGGCTTTTTTTGAACAAATTCCTTTAAACCTGTTTATAAAACCTCCAATAAAGTCAGACCTTCAGACCTCAAGACATCTGATACAGAGCAGGGCTTTCGTACATCAACACCAGCAGCCCTGCCTTTTTTTCATTCGTTGAAACCCCGTATCCGACACTGAAATGAACCTTTCTGAATGATATTCTGTCCAATAAGTTAAATTTGGTAAAAAAAAGGATGTTACTGAGGTTTCTGATCCCGCTGGCTCTCCTCCTGGCTGTATCTCCCTTAACCCTGCCCTTGTCACTCCTTCCTTCGACGGGGCAGCTCCGCAAGGACCCGCCTGTGCAGTCCGTGTCACCGCAACCGTCAGCCGGATACAGGTACACACCCGTAGTCAAACACGCGGAATTCAAACTGCCATCATATAACGGCACCATAGCGAACAACAGGTATGAAATCAGGGACGGTCTCAGCATGGGACCCGATTCATTCAATTTCAGGCCGCAGTACTCAGACAGGCGGCTTGATGAGGTGATGAAAACAGACAGCGACAGCATTAACAGGGCAAAGGCCCTGATAAGCAAAGGCTCAGAGTACACCGGCCAATACTGCTATAACCTGGCCATGGAATCATTTCTCGAGGCAAAACACATTGCCGAATCGGTCGATTCCCCCGAACTGCTGGCAAATGTTTACCATGTTATCGGCAGGTTGTACCTCGAGATGAGAAACACTGACCTTGCATACAGCTACCTTTACAGGGCGCTGGAAATAAGGGAAAAATACGGAAGGACCGAAGAGACCGCCTCGTCAATGAACAGCCTGGCCCTCGTCCTGTGGCTTCAGGGAAAGCTTGACACGGCACTGACCTGCCTCTTCAATACCCTTGAGATTGAGAAAGCGCATCAGAATAAGGACGGAATCTCAAGGGCATACAATAATATCGGCATCGTGTTCCATGAGAAGAAAGAATACGAGACATCACTGTCATACCTTCTGCGGTCCCTTGCCATCTCCGAGGAGCAAAATGATATGTGGTCCGTGGCGGAAGCCTGCAATAACATCGGGGAGGTGAGCATCAGCATGGGCGACTACCAGCAGGCGGAAAGATACCTTACAAAAGCCCGGACAATAGCAGATAAAATGGATGCCTCCCTCCTCCTGACCGACAATTACCGGTACATGGCCAGGCTCTACAAAAAAACAGGCCGCTTTGAAAAAGCCCTTAACTACTCCGAGATGTTCCAGAATCTGAATGATTCCCTCTTTAACAGGAATACATATACCATCATCAGCGAACTGACTTCCCTATTCGAAATCGAAAAGAGAGAACAGTCAATCCTTGTCCAAAATCAAAAGATCGAGATTTTACAGGCCAAGAGGAAAAATGACCAGCTTCTTAAAATAATACTTGCAGGAGTAATATTCTTCCTCGTCACAACCGCAGTAATAATCATCAACCGCCAGCGCAGAATAGAAGCAAGAAACAGGCTGCTGATCGAGAAGGACAGGCTGATACAGGAAACCCAGGCCATGCTGATGGCAAATGAAAAATCCGAAAAAGATCGACTGGCCAATGAACTGGAGGTTAAAAACAGGTTCCTCATAGACTTTGCATTATATATCGGAATGAAAAACGAGTTCCTCACCTCAATACGGGATGAGATCCGCAAATCATTGAAGAAACCTGAAAACCCCCAGTCTTTCAAGCATCTGCTGTACCAGATAAACCAGAATCTGAGGTACAACAAAGAGCTCTTTGACCTGCAGAAAAATGTCGAAAAGGTGAACTTTGAGTTTATTCAGAAACTGATGGAGAGGTTCCCTGGACTGACGGAAAACGAAAGACACCTGGCCATTCTTCTTCGCCTCAATTTCTCAACAAAGGAGATTGCCGACCTGAGAGCCGTGTCAGTCAAAGCGGTCGAGATGAGCCGCTACAGGCTCAGGAAAAGGATGGGGCTCGATGACAAGGAGCACCTGACACACTATATCCAGGGCATATAACCTGCCGGAGAGCGTAGAGGGCCGTTTTTCCGCCGCAGGCGGACTGTCTTTTGTCATCCGGCGCTGTAGTTTTTACCCTTTCGCCCGCCATGCACCCAGCTCCCTGATGCCCTGAAAAACCGTTACGTCAACAGCGCACCCTTGATGTTGCAGTTCAATTACCCGGTTTGCATTGTAGAAGCATGTCAAAATGTTATCAACTAAATATTAACATGTTATAAATTAACCTGTAGAGTCTTTTTGGTGAAGATACTCCCCGGTTCATTGTTGCTGTAGGGTATTTGTAGAACGATCGAAATCAGCTATTTTATAATTATTTTTTAGGTTCATGTCAGCATGATGCTTGTGACCCTCTTGCATCTGTTCAAAATGTATCACCTAAAAAACCAGTCTATGAAAAAACAATTACCTGAATCTAACCGGAAGCACAAAAGAAGCTTCCCCCTGATTGCAGGGATGATGCTTTTAGTCCTTTTCATCACCCAGTGCGTCTATGGTCAGAAAAAAGTAACCGGCACAGTCAGATCTTCTGATGACAATCTGCCGTTGCCCGCGGCCAACGTCGTTGAAAAGGGAACCACCAACGGCACGATAACCGATAACGACGGCCGCTATGAACTGACTGTTCAAAATGACGAATCAGTCCTTGTCTTCAGTTACATCAGCTATGTGACTCAGGAGATCACTGTTGGCGGCCGTTCTGTGGTTGATGTATCATTGACAATGAGCGACCTCGGCATTGATGAGGTGGTGGTCATCGGTTACGGTACCCAGAAGAAAGCAAGCCTCACAGGCGCGGTGGCGGCTGTCGATGTCACGAAGATTGACAAGATACCCGGAGGAGATATCTCAAGGATGCTTGACGGCCAGATAGCCGGAGTAAATATTTCCACGGCATCAGGTGCGCCGGGCTCAACACCCCAGATCATGATCAGGGGCATGAACTCAATCACCAGCACCAATCCCCTTGTGGTAATAGACGGAATACCCGGCGACATATCATTCGTCAACCCTGCCGACATAGAAAGCATTAACGTTCTTAAAGATGCCTCAGCTGCAACAATTTACGGCTCGAGAGCCTCCAACGGCGTAATACTGATATCAACCAAAAGAGGTAAAGAGGGCGCCCTGAAGGTATCTTTCAAATCGTATCTCGGCGTTCACAACGCCAGCCTGGGCGATGTCAGAATGGCCAACAGGGACGAATACAACCTCATTCACACGCAGGCTCTCGAGGCAGGCGGAGAAGGCCTCTACCCCTGGATAACCGACCCCACCCTGCCTGATTCAGATTGGGCCGGCGAATACTTCAAGACCGGGATCGAAAACAAATATGACATCTCCATTAACGGCGGAGACAATAAGGCAACCTACGGATTCAGCGCAGGTTACTACAGGAACTCCGGGACAGTCATCAACACCGGAAGCGAGAATTTCACCTCCAGGATCAATACCGATTTTAAATTTTTCAATGAGAGGCTGAAGGTCTCCCCGTCGCTATCCTTCTTCAGGAAGAATGTGGACAACATGTATGAACCTACCGGTGGCGGCAATGCCGGATGGTCAGATTTCATGGAGACGATGATGCAGATACCCCATAAGGCAATTTATGATCCCGAAGCACCGCACGGTTTTGCACAGCCACGTCCGGGATTTCCAAGCGCCAACCCCATCGGAGTGCGGAGCATTGTCACAGACAATACGCAGGTAGATTACCTGCAGAGCTCCATCAATGCCGACCTTAAATTATTTGAAGGCATCTATTATAAATTCTCCTACGGCTCAACCATAAGGGAGGATTACAATTTCTACCGTATGCCGGCCTATTTCTTCGGCAACCAGAGCCAGCTCGAGAAAACTTACCTCTCAGAGGAACGCGGTAAGAGCAATGAGTGGGTCGTGAATAACCTGCTTACCTTCACCAGGGAATTCAACATTCACAGGATCGACGCCCTCCTCGGCTTCTCACGCGAGAAACATGATTACCGGTACACCGGTGGCTCAAACAGGGACATGCCTTCTGATATTCTATCAGCACTCAGCGCAGGTATTGGTGACCGAGATTCTTGGGGCAACAGGGCCACTAATACGCTTCAGTCATGGTTTGGCCGTGTAAATTATGAAATTGCTGAGAAGTACCTCTTCCAGGCAAGCGTCAGGTATGACGGATCATCAAGGTTCTCTGAGAAGAACAGGTACGGTCTCTTTTACTCGGCCTCCGCAGGCTGGGCAGTCCACAAGGAGTCCTTTTTCAATGTCCCGTGGATCAGTGAGCTGAAACCCAGGATAAGCTACGGTACCCTTGGAAACCAGAATATCGGCAACTTCCAATTCCTTGACCTGATATATACCGGCAGCAGGGTCCTTAACTATCCGCTGGGTTCAACGAATATCCTGCAGCCCATAGCCGTCGGAGCCATAACCATCAACTCGGCTGCTTATAACATCAAATGGGAAGAATCGGCAATAGCCAACATAGGTTTTGACCTCGGTCTGTTTGAAAGCCGGCTCCTCTTCACCGTTGACTACTTCGACACGAGGACCAAGGACATGCTTGTCGTCGTCCCCCGCCCCTACAGCTCAGGCTTTAACTCATTCCCCAGAACCAACGGCGGCACCATGGAGAACAAGGGATGGGAAATCACCTCCACCTACAGGAACAGCATCGGCGACCTGCGGTACAACATATCTCTTAACCTGTCACACTCAAAGAATAAGCTGACGCAGCTTGGCTCGTCCGGCGAATCATATATCGACGGTTATGTGGATTATGAAAACAATCCGACCACCAAAACCGAAACCGGAGGCGAGGTAGGCAGGTTCTACATGTATAATGCCATCGGCATATTCCAGTCTGTTGAAGAGGTGACTGCTCACGCGGTGCAGCCTGATGCCGAACCGGGTGACCTCATCTTCGCGGATACCAACAAGGACGGTACCCTCGACGATGATGATAAAGTCTATGTCGGAAGCCCCATGCCCGATTTTGAATACGGTCTCAACCTTAGCGTCGGCTACAAGGCCTTCGATCTCAGCCTGTTCATCGAAGGAAAACAGGGCAACGATATGTACAACGGGTTCAGAATGATGATGTTCAGATCAGCATACATGTACAATTCTCTGAGTGATCTCACTGAGGCATGGATGCCCGGGAACACTGAAACGGATATATTCAGGAATACCTCACAGGACGCCAACTACAACCTCAGGGTATCTGACTATTTCCTTGAAGATGCATCATATCTGCGCTTTAAAAACATCCAGCTGAGCTACACGATTAATTCTGAGTTCCTCAGGAAATACCAGGTGCATGGTATAAAAATCTTTGCCGGCTCAATGAACCCGCTCACTCTGACAAAATACAAGGGATTTGATCCCGCGCTCGTCAATGAGGGTGTCTTCTCAAGAGGCGTTGACCGCGGCTTCTATCCGCTGACACGCTCAGTCTATTTCGGACTCAATCTTGAATTCTAATCATGCACAGAATAAAAACCAAGAATATGAAAAGAAATATTTCAATATACATCCTTGCGCTTGCAGCGATATTAATCACATCATGCAATGAAAACTTCCTGGATCTCACGAATGAATCCCAGCTCTCTTCAGACAGCTTCTGGAAGACAAAAGCCCAGGCAGAACAGGCTGTCATAGCTACCTATGCCAGCCTCCAGACCTATTCCGGTGATAAATGGACCTTCTTCGAGGAGTTATGGACCGGCATGAACTACAAAGGCGATGACATTGACAACAATCCAGCCGAACCCTACGGAAGGGAGATAGCAAACTTCACCGTCAACGCTGACAACTCAAACATCCTCAACATGTGGAGAACATGGTACTCCACCGTCGGCAGGGCCAACCAGGTAATCCAGAGAATACCGGAAATGAGCGCTTCTGAGCTTTCAGATGACGGCAGGAACCAGTATCTCGGCGAAGCCAGGTTCCTGAGGGGACTTGCCTACATGTACCTCGTAGTCTATTTTGAGAACATACCGCTGGTGACAACCTTCGAGACCGATGAGACTAAACTCTATCCGTCGCAGGCGGAACCGGCAGAGGTATGGGAGCTTGTCATTTCAGACTTCCTCTTCGCATCGCAGAACCTTCCGTTAAGCTATGATGAGGCCAACACCGGGAGGGCTACCAGCCTGGCAGCAAAGGCTTTCCTTGGAAAAGCTTACCTGGCAACGGAACAGTGGACCCTGGCAAGAGATATGTTCGGCTCGGTGGTCAATGACCCGGCATGCCCGTATGACCTGGTTGAGAAATATGAAGAGATCTTTGACGGCTCACACGAGAACGGCGTGGAATCAGTGTTTGAGATCCAGTTCAGCGCTGACAGGTCCAATGGCAATGATGAAAGGGTGCCACTGAACTATGAAGGCGTCCCCTATGAACTTGGCGGCTGGGAACTGTTCTATCCCACCCAGTGGATAGTCAATGAACTGAAGACTGACCTCACGGAAGACGGTAAATATTCTGACAGGGTGTATGGCACCATCTTCTTTGATGATCCCAACAGCACCATGTACAATCTTGACACCGAAGAATGGATCTCATTCAATGATTTCAAGGAGCTGGGCGGCCAGAGGCCTTATTACAAGAAATTCAGCTATGCCGTTGACAGGCAGTATTATATAGGAACAAACCTGCATCTGATGCGCTTTGCCGACCTGCTGCTGATGTATGCCGAAGCCCTTAACGAGACCAACCAGACCACTCTGGCCATATCGGTGGTGAACAGGGTCAGGGAGAGATCGCATGCAGCTCCCCTTCCCCTTACAATGAACCAGTCACAGCTGAGAACGAAGATACGGCATCATGAGAGACCGGCCGAGCTCTCCATGGAAATGGGTATCCGCTGGTTTGACCTGTACCGCTGGGCAAAAGGGAATTCTGCAAAGGAGCCTGCCAAAACCACCCTCCTGAATCATGGTAAGCCCTTTGCCTCAAATTATACAGAACCTAAGAACGATATCTTCCCGATACCTTCTTATGAAAAGAATACCAACCATAACCTGGAACAGAATCCCGGGTATTGAAAAATAGTATAATTCAGATAATTAATCAGGCTGATGCACAGATAGGTGTGCATCAGCCATTTAATAAAGACAGAGGCTTTTCCGCAGCCGTTATCCGCATTCCTGCCGAGAACCCTTATTCGCCCCTCATACTGTCCTGCTGACAGTATTAATTGATTTTGACATGACCAGGTATAAAGCATTTTTGATATTGTTTTCGTTACTCCTTGCTTCCGCCTTCCCGATAACTTGTTTTTCACAAAATACAGATGAAATGGTTCCCTGGAAGGATCATACGGTATTTGAGATCCATAAGGAGCAACCTCATGCAATGGCCTTCCCGTTCTCCTCGGTTGAAGAGGCCATGGCCGGCAGGAAGGAAGACTCTGAGTGGTTCCTGTCCCTCAACGGCCTGTGGAACTTTCATTTCGCCATAAACCCTGCCGCAACACCACCCGGCTTTTATAATGACACTGCCGATGTTTCACGTTGGAGCCTGATCAGGGTGCCTTCGAACTGGGAGCTTGAAGGCTACGACTATCCCATCTACCTTGATGAGAGATTCCCGTTCGTTGCCGACTGGCCGGGCATGCAGGATGACTACAATCCGACAGGATCTTACAAACGCGAATTTGAGATTGCTGCAGAGTGGCTTCAGAGGGAGGTCATTCTGCATATCGGTGCTGCCACGTCGGCAGTCCGTGTCTGGATCAACGGCAGGGAGGCAGGCTATTCGGAAGAGTCAAAAACGCCTGCAGAATTCAATATCACCCCTTCCCTCAGACCAGGCAGGAACAGCATTGCAATGCAGATCTTCAGGTTCAGCGATGCCAGCTACCTGGAAAGCCAGGATATGCTGAGACTGTCCGGCATTGAACGAGACGTTTTCCTTTACTCTGTGCCCCGAGTGCACCTCGCTGACTTTTCCGTCCGTGCCGGGCTGGAGGGTGATTATCGGACCGGCCTGCTGAACCTCGAGACAGAAATAAGAAATCTCTCCAGCAAAAAAGAGAGGGTGACCGTTGAGGTCCGCCTGCTGGATGAACGCAATGGTTATGAGAACATTTACCGCCGGAGCATACAAGCCACCTTGGATCCTGGCAGCCGGAGAGCCGGTGCCGTGGCGGACCATGACCTGCAAACTGACGGCAGCACAATGAGGCCCGGCAGCTGTGTCACCCTGCAGTTCACCGAAAGGTTCCAGCAGATTCTCCCCTGGAGCGCCGAGACCCCGAATCTCTATACCCTGCTGATCATCCTCAGCGATCCCGCAACGGGCAATATCATTTCAACCTCCTCCTCCCGGATAGGGTTTCGCACCGTCTGGATAAAGAACGGTCAGCTATGTGTCAACGGCAGGGCAATATATATCCGTGGCGTCAACAGGCATGATACAGATCCTCACACGGGCCATGTGGTCACCAGGGAAAGTATGGAGAAGGACATCCGCATGATGAAGCTTAACAACATAAATGCGGTTCGTTCAAGTCACTATCCCAATGATCCTTACTGGTATGAGCTGACTGACCATTATGGTATGTATGTAATTGACGAAGCGAACCTCGAGAGCCATCCTCTTGCCACCAGCGAAGAGACGCAGATAGGCGACACCCTTGTCTGGCTGCCGGCATCGCTCAACAGGATAAAGAGAATGTATTACCGCGACAGGAATCATCCTTCGGTAATAATCTGGTCACTGGGCAATGAGGCGGGCCATGGCCGGGTCTTTGATGCCTGCTACAGATGGCTGAAGGAGAGAGACACCAGGCCCGTTCAGTATGAACCTGCTGAGCTTGAGCCTTACACCGATATATTCTGCCCGATGTACCCGCCCGTGCAGGAGCTTGTCAGCTACGCCCTCACAAACCCTTCCAGGCCGTTGATAATGATCGAGTACAGCCATGCCATGGGTAACTCCCTTGGCAACTTCCGCGATTACTGGGACACGATAGAAAAGTACCCCTCGCTGCAAGGAGGATTTATATGGGACTGGGCCGACAAGTCGCCCGAATATGTTGATGAAAAGGGGGTGAGGTTCTATGCGTACGGACGCGACCTGCATCCTGATCTGCCTACTGACGGCAACTTCCTCAACACGGGACTCGTGAGTCCGGCACGCGAGCCTCACCCCTCGCTCTGCGAGGTGAAAAAAGTATATCAGCCTGTCCGGATCCATGTCGCTGACGCTGCCAGGGGTGAATTCATCCTGGAAAACAAGTATTTCTTCAAAAATCTTTCCGCCTTCAGCATAATCTACTCCATCATTGAGGACGGCCACGAGATCAGGAAAGGGAACATCCCCGGGCTTAACGCTGCGCCGCAGGAAAAAATAACGTTTACAGTCCCGTATGACGGCATTGGGTTTGACCCGTCAAAGGAGTATTTTATTACCATAAGCAGCCTGCAGAACAGTCCTGATAAACTCATCCCCGCGGGATATGAGGTAGCATGGGACCAGTTTCTGATCCCGCAGACCCCGGCCGCGGAAAAAACAGTTAGCGCCCCACAGCATGATACCCCTGAAAACCCCGGCACCGGTCCTCTGCCTCAGGCAATAACCCTGTCAGACAGCATCCTGATAATTAAAGGGGATGGCTTCAGGGTGATTTTCAGTAAAAGGGACATGCTGATCAGCCAGATATATTCCGGTGATACACCTCTCCTCTGCGGACCAGTCACCCCCAACTTCTGGAGATCGCCCACGGACCCTGACCTTGGCAACAGGATGTTCGAGTGGGCGGCCATATGGAAAGATGCATGGGAAAAGACAAAGCTGCTGAACTATTCAGTCACCGAAACCACCGAAGGAATCAGGATAAAAGCCGACTTCGCCTCTGCCGGGCCGGATGTAAAATACTACATCACCTATCTCATTGACGGCAGTGGCAGGATAAATCTTAACTTCGAACTTGATCCTGCAGACATGTCCCTGCCAAAGATCCCCAGGCTCAGCTTCCGCCTGAAAATGAATAAGGAATATAAATATCTGAAGTATTACGGGAAAGGCCCCCATGATACCTATATCGACAGGCAGGAATCAGGCAGGATGGGTATCTGGGCCTTCAGGGTCACTGATCAGAAATTTCCCTATGTGCGGCCGCAGGAGTTCGGGAACAGGACCGGCGTGCGGTGGGTCACCCTGCTTGACGGGGAGGGCAACGGCCTCATGGCATTCAATGAGGAATCGCTTTCAACCAGCGCCTGGCAGTATGCGCCCGAAGATTTTGATTTTGTGCCTGATCCCAAGGGACCGGAGTCTGCCTCCGGACTCGTACCCGTGACGTCAGGCCATGCGGCCGAGCTTCAGCCATCCGGCTACATTACATGGAACATAGATCACATTCAGATGGGCCTTGGCGGCGACACATCTTGGGGCAGACAGGTCCATGATGAATATACCATACCGGTAAAAAAATACTCTTACGGATTTTCACTCAAACTGATAAACAAAAAAACAGGACGACAATGAACATAGGAAAGACAGCTGAAGAGCTGCTGACGCTTGAAGGCAGGGTTGCCATTATTACTGGTGGCGCCTCGGGCATAGGTCTCGGTACGGCAAAGAGGCTCGCTGAATTCGGGGCCCGGGTATCAGTCATCGACATAAACGAAGATAACGGCGCCCGGGCTGTGAGAGAGATCGAATCCGCCGGCGGAACGGCAATTTTTTTCAGATGTGACGTCCGGTCGGCCACGGAGTGCCGCAAGGCCGTCGAAAAGACTGCACAAGCTTTCGGCCGCATCGATATCCTCTTCAATAATGCCGGTATTGCCATCCGGAAAAACGCCGTCGATCTTGAGCCTGAGGAATGGGATCTTGCCCTCGATGTCTCCCTCAGGGGACAATACCTGATGGCAAAATACGCCATCCCCCATATGAAGAAGGCCGGGGGTGGCAGCATCATCAACACCGGCTCGGGATGGTCTCTCAAAGGGGGAGCCGACGCATTGTCATACTGCGCCATGAAAGGCGGCACCCTGAACATGACAAGGGCAATGTGTATTGACCATGGCAGGGACAACATCAGGGTCAATACTGTATGCCCGGGCGATATTGACACCCCGATGCTTAAAAGCGAATGCGAACAGCTTGGCGGAGTATATGATGAAAAGTACAAGGCCGAATGCAGCGCCAGACCCATAGCCCGACTCGGAACACCCGAAGACGTCGCCAATGTAGTCCTCTTCCTCGCCGGCAATATGTCAACCTGGATATCAGGCGCACATATCATCGTTGACGGAGGAGGTATCGCCTGAGGCGAAAACCGGATTGACAGAAGACCTCATAAACAGTATAACCATGACCGATAAAAAAACGTTTGTACACCCTTATATCCCGAACTCCGATCCCCGCATCAGAGAGGAGATGATGAAAGAAATTGGGATAACCGATATCGAGGAGCTCTTCGAGGATATCCCTGAAATCCTCCGGTTCAGGGGCACAATGAACCTGCCGGACCCGCTCCTTTCAGAAATGGAACTTAGGAACCATATTGAACGGATCCTGTTAAAGAACACGACCTGCAGGGAATTTACGAGCTTCCTTGGCGCAGGCTGTTACAACCATCACGTACCGGCCATCTGCGATGAGATAAACGGACGCTCGGAGTTTCTTACAGCCTATGCCGGCGAGCCTTACGAAGACCACGGCAGGTTCCATGCCCTCTTTGAGTACGAAAGCCTCATGGCCGAGATGCTTGATTTTGACGTGGTCAACGTGCCCACCTATGACTGGACACAGGCCACAAGCACAGCCCTCAGGATGGCCGGCAGGCTGACAGGCCGAAGTGAGGTGCTGGTCTCAGAGACCGTCTCTGCTGACAGGCTTGCCGCAATAAAGAACTACCTCATCCCTGTGATGAAGATCACGATTGTAAAACATGACCCAGTGACAGGGCTCATGGATCTGGCTGATCTGCAGGACAAAATGTCTCCGAGAACAGCAGCAGTTTATTTCGAGAATCCTTCCTTCCTAGGTATCATCGAGATACAGGGTGAACAGATCACCGGAACAGCGCACCGCAACGGCGCCCTCGCCGTAGTTGGAACAGATCCTCTTGCCCTCGGTCTCCTGAAGCCACCCTCACAGTACGGGGCTGACATCGCCTGCGGCGATATACAATCACTGGGCATACACATGTACTTCGGCGGAGCCACCGGCGGATTCATAAGCTCACGCGATGAGGAGAAACTGGTCATGGAATACCCGTCGCGACTCTTCGGCATAACAAAAACAGCCGTGGAAGGCGAGTGGGGGTTCGATGACGTGGCTTATGACCGTACCTCCTTTGCACACAGGGAAAAAGGCAAGGAATTTGTCGGAACGGCCTCAGCCCTTTGGGGTATCACAGCCGGCGTTTACCTCGCCCTGATGGGACCACAGGGGATGACTGAGCTCGACAGGCATATCCTCCAGAAAACTGAATATGCCCTGAAAAAGATAACCTCGGTGAAAGGAGTCAGTGCAAGATTCAAAGCCTCTCACTTCAGGGAGTTCGTCATCGACTTCAGCCTCACTGGTAAAACAGTCGCTGAAATCAACAGAGCCCTGCTCACAAAAGAGATCTTCGGCGGATATGACCTCGGAAAAGACTATCCCGGCATGGAGAACTGCGCGCTGTACTGCGTGACCGAAATGGTCTCCCAAAAGGAGATAGACCGCCTTGTAGAAGTTTTAAATGAGATTATCTGACCGGATAACCTGATACAGCAAATAAAAATGGAAAAGAATACAGCCAGACTCAGAAAGAATTTTCACCAGGCAAAATGGGATGAGGAAGTGATCTTTCAGCTGCATACCCCGGGTGAAAAGGGTATCATTGTCCCCGAAGTTGAGGAGGGGATAAGGCAGGTTGCCGGCGACGGCCTCCCGCTGATCCCTGAAGAGATGAGAAGAAGCGTTCCCCCTGGACTGCCTGAAGTGGGACAGATGAGGGTGCTGAAGCACTATCTCCGCCTGTCACAGGCAACGCTGGGAGCCGACTTCAACATAGACATCGGGCAGGGAACCTGCACAATGAAGTACAACCCGAAGGTCAACGAAGCCATAGCCCGCGATCAGAAGGCCTCCGCACTGCATCCGTACCAGGATGAGGAGACGGTGCAGGGCGCCCTCGGAATCATATATAACCTTGAAGGCATCTTTAAGGAAATCTCCGGCCTCGACAGGTTCTCCTTCCAGCCGAGCTCGGGATCACATGCCATCATGGTCATGGCCTCGGTGGTCAGGAAATACCATGAGCTCCGCGGTGAGGGTTACAAACGCAACGAGATCATCACAACCATCTTCTCTCATCCCTCTGATGCAGCCGCGGCTGCGATAAAGGGTTATAAGATCATTACCCTGTTCCAGGGGCCCGACGGACTGGTTGATGTGAAATCACTCAGTAAAGCTGTCTCTGACCGGACGGCTGCTCTGTTCATCACCAACCCCGAGGATACCGGTATTTTCAACCCGCAGATAACCGAATTTACCCGTATTGTACATGAGGCAGGCGGGTTATGCGGTTATGACCAGGCAAACGCCAACGGACTCCTTGGAATAACACGGAGCAGGGAGGCGGGCTTTGACCTCTGCTTCTTCAATCTCCATAAGACCTTCGGCACGCCTCACGGATGCGGCGGCCCTGCCGGAGGAGCAATAGGGGTCACTGAAAAACTGCAGGGACTCCTCCCGGTTCCGCTGGTAGATAAAAAAAATGATAAATACTTCCTGAACTATGACCTCCCGGACTCAATCGGTAAGACAAGGGCATTCTACGGTGTCTTCCCGGTGATTCTCAAAGCCTATGCCTGGGTCATGTCCCTCGGCGCGGAAGGACTCAGGACAGTGTCTGAGACCGCCGTGCTGAACAACAACTATATCATGAACAAGATCTTGGCCATCAGGGGTGCCACATCACCCTTCTCAGCCGGCAAACGGAGGATAGAACAGGTCAGGTACTCATTTGAAAAGATGCATCGCGAGACCGGCATCGGCACTCATGATGTCACTTACAGGATGGCCGACTTCGGATTCCATATGTGGTCAAGCCACCACCCGTTCATCGTCCCCGAACCCTTTACAATAGAACCCACTGAGTCGTATTCAAAAACGGAACTCGACGAATACCTGGCCGGACTGCAGCAATGCTCTGAGGAGGCATACGGCAATCATGAACTGATAAAATCAGCCCCCAATAACAGCGTTGTGCATCATATCGACTCCTCATTCTCTGACGATCCGAAGAAATGGGCAATAACATGGAGAGCATACCTTAAAAAGCATGGCACGAAACAGTAAGGAAAGATTGACATACCGCCTCATCGTAGTAGTATTTCCCCTCCTGCTCACAGGCCCCATGACACTGGCATCCTTTTCTTCGCCTGATCAGCAGGTGACAGACCTGCGGGATAAATACGCCGGTGTGCTGAACATAAAAAAAATCCCGGCAGACATCAGAGACCTTGATGCCTTCGGGTTTTCAGACATGGGAGCATGGCACGCCTACTCTCTTCCCCCTGATGACAGCACGGACTATCACGGGGGTTTCTGCGGGCCCTTGCTTATGAAGAACAGCGGGAGATGGCTAGGGAAAAAGTCATCACAGCTGATTATCACCGGTGAGAACGGAGAGCTGTGCCGCTGGATAAAGGACAGCACCGTACTGAACTACTCTCCGGGTATACTGCGGCAATCGCTCAGATCGGCAGACCTGGCCGCGGAACGATCACTGTTCTTCGCAGACGGCAGAACAGCGCTGGTAATCACAACCGTGAAGAATAAAAGCAGGGTAATAAAACAATTCTCGTGGAAGCTGCGAAGTGAGCTCTTCAGCCATGACCTGGCCATCACCAGAAATGACAACAGTGTCATCATAACGATGGATGACAGCTCCATGTACTGTGTCACGCTGCGCAACAAAGACTTCATTCTGCATTCTGACAGCGCCGGGTTCATAATAGAGGGACCGGGTATGACCACCCTCAGACCGGGAGAAACCCTCTCCCTCTGCCTGGCTGAGTCGTATTTCTTTAATGCAGAGGAGCTCGAAAGCCAACACCGCCTCACCGGCGGATACCTCGATGACCCAAAGGAGGTGCTTGACAAGAATGTTGAGAGGTGGAACAGGTACCTCGCGGATGTGATAAATGGCGGTAACGGGTATCTCGATTTGGAGAAGTACCGGAGACTGGCCGTCAAATGCATCATGACGCTAGTCTCAAACTGGCGATCACCCGCCGGAGCACTTAAACATAACGGCCTCTTCCCTTCGGCAGCATACACGGGATTCTACGGCTTCTGGTCGTGGGACAGCTGGAAGCATGCCGTTGCACTGACCCTGTTTGACGACAACCTGGCAAAGGAAAGCGTCAGGTCGATGTTTGACTTTCAGAATGACCGGGGCATGGTTGCCGACTGTATCTACCATGACTCTGTTGATAACAACTGGCGTGACACGAAGCCGCCTCTGGCAGCCTGGGCGGCGTGGAGTATCTTCCGCAAGACCAATGATACAGCCTTCATCAGGGAGATCATGCCCGCTCTCATGAGATATCATGCATGGTGGTATTATTACAGGGACAATGATCAGAACGGTCTCTGTGAATACGGATCAACGGATGGCACACTTATAGCGGCAAAATGGGAAAGCGGCATGGATAACGCTGTCCGCTTTGATAGATCACGTATCCTGAAAAATGAATCGGGGGAGTGGTCGCTTGACCAGGAATCGGTTGACCTTAATGCTTTCCTCCTTAAGGAAAAAGAATACCTCTCTGCCCTGGCGCTGGTGACCAGCCATAGGCAGGAGAGCGACTCACTGAAGAGAGATGCCGCCCGGCTGGCGGAAAAGATTTCTGACTATTTCTGGTCAGAAGAGGACGGATGGTTCATGGACCACAGCCTGCGGGGCGACGGGTTCATACGTCACTATGGTCCTGAGGGCTGGTTGCCGTTGTGGACCGGCCTGGCTGATTCGGCACAGGCAGTGAGGGTGGCAACCGTGATGACGGACAGGAGACACTTCGATACAACTGTACCGCTGCCCACCCTCGATGCGTCCGATTATGGGTTTGATCCGCTTGAGGGGTACTGGAGAGGCCCTGTCTGGATTGACCAGGTGTACTTTGGTATCGAGGGATTGAAACTCTACGGTTATAATAAGGAAGCCGACGCCCTTACTCAGAAGCTGCTTGAGAACAGTGAGGACCTGCTGGCTGACGGAGCCATCAGGGAGAACTATCACCCCCTAACGGGCCGGGGACTGAATGCACGGCACTTCAGCTGGTCAGCCGCCCACCTCCTTCTCCTTCTGACCCACTAAACCAGCTCTGACTCTCAGACCTCCGACCTTCAGACCCTCTAATCCATGTACGGATACCTGAAATCAGTCGCCGGCAGGAATGTCTCCTTAATGGTTCTCGGAGAGACCCACCTGATCAGGTTTAGCCTGCCTCCTGCCTTGTCATTGGTACCTGATGCCCTTGCGCCGCCGAAGGGCTGCAATCCGACCATTGCCCCTGTGGGCTTGTCATTGATGTAAAAGTTGCCGGCCGCATAACGAAGCACCTGGCATGCTTTTACCATCGCAGGGCGGTCAGTCGAGAAGATTGACCCTGTCAGCCCGTAGGGTGAAGTTTCATTGACAAGCTGAAGAGTCTCTTCGTAATTGTCATCCTCATAGATGTAAAGGGTCACCACCGGACCGAAAATCTCTTCCTTCATGGTGATAAAATACGGATCCTTTGTCAGAATGATAGTAGGTTCGACGAAGTATCCCCTGCTCTTGTCACCCTTCCCTCCGTGAAATATCTCACATTCAGGGGATTTCACGGCCATATCAATATAGTGCATGATATTGTCAAACGACTTCTCGTCAATCACTGCATTCATAAAATTCCTGAAGTCGGCCGGATCCCCTATCTTTATTTCCTCTGCCTGCCGTTTAAGATGCTGTGATATCTCCGGCCAGAGCGAACGGGGTATATAAGCCCTGGAGGAGGCGGAACATTTTTGCCCCTGGTACTCGAATGACCCCCTGATGATGGCTGTAGCAACCTCCTGCGGATTGGCAGAGTTGTGTATCATTATGTAATCCTTGCCGCCAGTTTCGCCCACTATCCTGGGATATGATTTGTAATTGTCGAGGTTGTTTGCGGCGGTCTTCCATAGCACGTTGAATGTGCTGTTGGAGCCGGTGAAGTGTATCCCGCCCAGGTCAGGATGCTTCATCACAACCGAACTTATGACTGATCCCTGTCCCGGCAGGAAGTTGACCACCCCGGCTGGCAGACCGGCCTCCATGAACACCATCATCAGTATCCAGCTCGAAAGGAGGGAGGTCGTTGCCGGTTTCCAGACTGTGGTGTTCCCCATCAACGCCACAGCCATGTTCAGGTTTGATGCAATTGCAGTGAAGTTAAAGGGAGAGATGGTATAAACAAATCCTTCCAGCGGTCTGTACTCAACCCTGTTCAGCTGATCTGCTGCAGACCGCGGCTGCTCCTGGTAGATCTGCCCTGCGAACCAGCTGTTGAACCTAAGGAAATCTATGGTTTCGCAAGCCGCTTCTACCTCGGCCTGATGTACCGTCTTGCTTTGCCCGAGCATGGTGGCAGCGACAATGGTGTACCTGTACTTCTTTGAAAGCAGCCCGGCAGCCTTAAGCATTATCGAGGTTCTCTCAACCCACGAGAGGGTGAGCCATGCCTCCTTGGCCTTCATGGCAGCCCCGATGGCATCAGATGCCTCCTTTTCTCCCGCCATGTGGTAGGTTGCAAGCACATGACTGTGGTCATGAGGCATGACAACCTTACCCATGCGTCCGGTTTTAACCGGCTTGCCGTTGATTATCAGAGGTATCTCAACCGTTTCCGATGAAATCCGCCTCAGTTCCTTTTCAAGTTCATCGCGCTCGCGGCTTCCGCGTGCATATCCCAACATCGGCTCATTATCAGGCCTGTTGATTGAATAGATCGCATTATTCATATTTGTTCGGTTTATCTTGATATGCATATATTCGCATATCGAAAACAAAGGGCAATTACAATAATTAAACCTCTGTTACCTAGCAACAACTGTCATGTATATATTGTTCCCGGCAAAATAGCCTCAACCACCCGGCCTTTCCGGCAGAAGAGATCAGAAAGTTATAAGTGAGGCCGGGGTTCAGAGAGGATGTTGCTGGCCAGGGCGATCATCTCGGGCTGGCCAAGGAGATAAACGATATCATTCCCATGTATGAATGCAGATGGTTCAGGGTTAGCCGTAATACTTCCCGAGTGGTTGATTGCAACGATAGTGACTCCGGCTGTCTTGCGCATGGCTGTTTCAGCTATCGTTTTCCCCGCGAAGAGGGATTCCTCACCAACCCTTACTGCTGCAATCTCAATGTCGGGGATATCCTTCAACAGGGAGTATCCGCGCACCTTACCTCGATCCCTGAAGATGCCGTAATTGTCTTCCCTGACACGGGCAATTGCCCGCTCTATGTCCATCCGCGGAATCAGGTACTTCCCCAGGATTCTCTCGAAGAAGTCGATGGCCGTTTCAAATTCCTCCGGAATGACCTGGCTGGCTCCCAGCCTGTACAATTCCTCTACATCTGTAACATGCCGTGTACGGACTATTACATGGGCATGCTTGTTCATTGACCGGATATGTTCCACGATGGAGAGGGCTGTGATAAGGTTGCCCACGGAGACAATCACCAGTTCGGCTGTGTGAACGAAAGCCTCCCTCAGCACCGGCTCAAATGTGGCATCTCCGAAGACGGTCAGGTTGCCCTTTTCCATCTCATCCCGAGCCTTGTCCGTGTCAAACACAATTGAGGTAAAGGGGAGTTCCATTGATCTTATCATCTCAGCCAGGTTAATGGCCCTTGAATCTTTACCTATCAGTACCACATGCTTGCTGATCTCAGGTATCTCAACCTGTCTGAGGGGAAACAGACCATTGACGATATAGGGAGGGAGGGGCAGTTTCAGTATGAGGTTGGCAAGCGGCTTTGAGGTTTGTATCAGGAGTGGTGACAGTGCCATTGAAGTGATGGCTACCGCCAGGAAGAGCTGATAATGAATTGGTGTGATGATGTTGTGTGTTAGTCCGAGCCCTGCCAGGATGAATGAAAATTCACCCACCTGTGCCAGGGAGAGCCCCACAACCACTGTTCCGAAGAAGGTATGCCCCAGGGCGAAGGCCGTCATGCCCGCGATAATAGCCTTGAGGATTATGACCAGCAGCACTGACCCGATTACAAGCCATGGATGGTCTACAACGAAACCAAGGTCAAGAAGCATTCCAATCGATACAAAGAAAAAGCTGGTGAATACATCCTTGAACGGGATTAAGTTCCCGAAGGCGCTGTGGCTGTATTCAGTGTCTGAGATCATCAGTCCGGCCAGGAATGCTCCGAAGGCCAGAGACATACCCAGTTCGTGCGTCAGCATTGCTACCGCGAGGCAGATGAGCAGCAGGCTCATCAGGAAGAGCTCGTGACTGCGTGTCATGGCAATCAGGTGCAGCAGCCTGGGCATCAGCCACTTCGTTCCCAACCATATGAAAATCAAAATCCCTGTTGTCTTCAGCATCAGCAGGAAGAGGTCATGACCCACGTCAGCTGTTGCTCCGCCAAGCATGGGGGTGAAGAGCAGGAGTGGTATCAGGATTATATCCTGAAAGATCAGTATGCCCACCACCGTTTTGCCGTAGTGGGTTGTCAGTTCTGATCGTTCCTGCAACAGTTTTAGTACCACCGCGGTGCTGCTGAGGGCGGTCAGGAATCCGACAAAGATTGATTCTGTCCATTCAAAATGGAAAACCCTTGCCGTGAGCATTGTCACTCCCGCTGTGAGCAGCAGTTGCATGAATCCGCCCAGGAAGACCACCTTCCTGATATTCAGAAGGTGAGTCAGTGAAAATTCCAGGCCTATGGTGAACATCAGAAGGATGACACCGATTTCCGCCATTACCTCAACATTCTCAGGTGAACTGATAAGCCTAAGCAAATGGGGCCCGGCTATGACGCCGGTAATCAGGTAACCTATTATAGCGGGGATGCGGATCCTCGTGAAGATGAAATTCACAAAGGTGGAGAGAGCAAAGATGATGACGATATCCTTTAGGACACCCAGTTCCATTGATTATTGCAGTTTGTGCAATAAAGATATGAAAAGATGCGGTTGAATGGTTCAGGCTGGTTTTGAGGGATCAGAGCAGACGGGATTGTCTGAAAGGAGGCATTCCGTCACTGCCTCGAGAATATTCTTGCTTCCGGCCAGCACAATAAGCCTGTCACCCGGCTGAATGACTGTCATACCGTCAGGAATGAGGTATTTGTTTTCTCTTTTTATCATCGCAATGCGGGCATTCTGCGGGAATCCCAGGTCAATTATCTTCATGCCCGCAACAACACTTTCCGGGGCTATCGTGAATTCAGCGAATTCAGAATTCATCGGTTCCGAGAGAAGTACATCTGCAGCAGTAACAGTCTTAACCCTTGCCGGGAGTGAAACATGGAGCCATTTAGCCACCAGCGGTACGGTTGTTCCCTGCAGCAATACCGAAGTAAGGGAAATAAAAAAGACGATATTGAATATCATTTCAGCCTTTTCGAGCCCTGCCATCAGCGGGTAAGTGGCAAACACAATCGGCACTGCTCCGCGAAGCCCCACCCAGGAGATGAAGAGCTTTGTCCTGGTCCGTACCCTGAAAAATGCCAGGATGAGAAAAGTACTCACCGGCCGGGCAACAAATATCAGGAAGGCCGAGACCAGCAACCCGATGCCAATGACAGGTACAATGTGGCTCGGGAAAACAAGCAGTCCCAGCACAACGAACAAAATGATCTGCATCAGCCATGCAAGGCCGTCAAACATCTTCATGATTGTACGTTTGTGCATCAGTTCCTGGTGTCCGAGATAAAGTGCGGATACATAGACTGCAAGGAATCCGTTTCCTCCGATTGCCGTGGTTACCGAGTAGGTGAGAATCATCAGGGTGATTGACAGTACCGGGTAGAGTCCCTCATAATCTAGGTGAATCCGATTGATCACATTTTTACTTATGAGGCCGAAGAGGTATCCGAATGCACCACCGAGCAACAACTGGGTGAAAAACATCAGCAGCACAGCCAGGAATGACTGTTCTCCGTTCTGCACCAGCCCGATGAAGACGATTGTAAGGATGTATGCCATCGGATCATTACTTCCGCTTTCGAACTCCAGGGTGGGTCTGATATGCCCCTTCAGCGCCAGGCTCTTCGACCTGAGGATGGAGAAAACCGCGGCGGCATCTGTTGATGAGACAATCGCTCCGAGAAGCAGCCCCTCGTAGATGGTGAAATCAGTAACCCACCAGACAAAGATCCCGAGAGACAGGGCTGTCAGCAAAACACCCATGACGGAGAGGGCGATGCCCTGCCACATAATGGGTTTTACCGAGTTCCAGTCGGTCTCGAAACCCCCGGAGA
>ENA-UOOK01001543-UOOK01001543.1-fermentation-metagenome-genome-assembly--contig:-NODE-1543-length-30113-cov-5.184177_pt1 | contig 30113 bp, 26 predicted proteins | sample MGYA00245777_ERZ724023 | MGnify/ENA primary metagenome ERZ724023 (study PRJEB28704, sample SAMN03018312) | fermentation metagenome | biome: anthropogenic terrestrial biome; feature: soil; material...
GTGGGGCAAATTGGAAAAACTCATATACATTTTTGGTAAAACTTACAGTTTTTCTTCTGAAATTTTATAAAACAAAAAATTCCCCCCGCCTGTTTGGTGAAGGAAATTTTTGAGGATGCATATAACATTCCTTTACTCTCTATTTAGCATATTGCCTAAAAATCTTCTTCAGGTAGTTGTTATCTCCTTCCATTACAAGGTCATATACAGATTTGCCGCTGGAGGTTATAACATAGGGATCTGCTCCTGCTTCCAGCAAGATTTTAGCCATATCACAGTTACCCATTACCAGCACCATTTCAATAGGATATACTCCTTCCGAATCCTGGCTGTTTATATCAACTGACCCGCTCTTTATTATCCTATTCACCAATGCAATGTTGTTCTCCAATACTGCCTGTGTCAATTGATCGATCGTAAATTCCATATCAGTATTCCTTTTCTCATCATCAGTTTTTAGTTCTGTACCATCTTGTTCTTGAAGCTCGTCTGTGGTCTTTGGTTCTGCAGATAAAATACTGCTGTCAAAGCTTAGGAACATAATGACCGATACCAGCACAACGAAAGTAATAGTTGTTCTCAATCCTTTTTTAAACATACAATACCCTCTCCTAACTTTATTTTATAACTTAACATTCCTAATGGTACTATTGAGCGCAATTATCGATCTCTTTTTTTCTTATAAATCGTTCATAGAATTCTAAAAACCTATTCTTTATAGCTCTAAAAAGAATTATGGCTAAATACATATAGAATAAGTTTATCAAAAGCCGCACATCCAATTTTATATTGCTGAAATCTTTGAAGTATGCCGCTATTGATTTTACTATCAAGGCACCTTTATATATTAGAATTGCCGAGAATAAAAAATATAGCAAGTAATAAATGTTATTTGCAATTTTGCCTATTTTGTTATTTTCGTTATAATGCAAAATATCTCTGAAAAACCAATACCCATCTGTTCTCATGAAAGGATGAAAGTTGAAATAAAAAGTAGCAAAGAACAAGTTTATGCATATTAAAAAAATGCTGTATCTGGTTATTATAAATAAAACAATCAAAAAAATCATATATATTCCTTGAGCAAATAATCCTGCGATATTAACTAAAATTCTTTGCTTTAAACCGAGCTCATCAATTCCTGATACATTCGTAAACATAACAGGATATATCAGATATATAGAAAAACTAATCGGCCTTAATCCAATACCGCAATAACTGCACATATAAGAATGCCCAAGCTCATGAAACATGACGCCGATTATCATAAGCAATATCACCGCAAAGAAATCCGAAATATAAAAACTGCTTTCTCTGTTATAAGCTGTAAAAAAACTATTAAAAGGCAATCCTAAAATAGCTAACAGCAAAACAGAAATAGATACAATTTTAAGCATAGTGTTTTCTTTTAAGCCATAGAAAAAATTATGACCAAATAACCTTTCTTGAATATTGCTTGGAAGTACCTGAATTTGGGGATTTAATATCTTTTGTATTACATGCTTAAATTTGTTGTTGAAGCTTACATCCTGCTTTTCCTCTAAAACTCTAAGATCAATCAATTTAGCAAACACAATCTCACTATTTTTGACATCTAAAGATGATAAATACTCTAAATATACTTCTTTCTCAGCTTTTTTGGGTAAAACGGATATAAGATAAGCTACTTCCTTACTTACTTTGTAGCAGGAAGTCTTGCTGATTATTAAATTCCCGCTTTTATAATCAGGCATATAATCATTTTTATAAACATTGACGAATTCCGGAACAGCTTTCATATTATCACTCGCTTTTGCTTTTTAATGTGATTACAAATAAGGAAATAGAAAGTTTAAACTATCTATGCTGCTATCTTGTTCCCGCTCAGTATATATATATTTGATGGCTTCATAGATTTCATCCTTCCTTGAATTGCAATATGGTTTAAAAATACTTCCGTTATTTTCTCTTGCCTGAACACCGCACTCTCCGGCGCAAAGCAGTGAAACAGAGCACTCCAGGCACTTATCAAGATTAAGCAGGCTCCTTTTTAGGTACTCTTCTCTTAATGGATTAAAATAAACTTCTCCATTTGCCAGGCATCCTATTTTTAAATCGTCCCTGCCGGCTTCCTCATAGCAGCCATATATGTCTCCATATGGGTCAATAAGAAAGTTATTGGGTATATTTTGCATACAAAATCTGGTTTTTCTAAATGCTATGCCGCTTTGCATCTTCATAAGATATGCTAAGCCCTCTGCCTTTCTCCTTATCGGATGCCTGATTTTTTTTATTGTATCAATTGAGTCTATTGTCGCAGCAGCTTCTATATGGCTTATAAAGGAGCTATCATCTGTTTGTTTGAAGTGATTATGCAAAGGATGCAGATATATATACGCATATGGATGGCTCAATATCTCTTCTTTTTCGAGAAATTCGTACAACGATGCCAGCTTTTCTAAAGAATTGGCTTCAATATTTATTCGTATATTTAATTTCACTTTTCTATCGAGCATAAAATGAATATTCTCTATTATCGTATCAAAGGTAGGCTTTCCAGGCTCAGATACTCTGCTCGCATCATGATTTTCTTGATCGCCGTCTATAGACACTTGTATGAAATTTACCTGTCCCGGCAGAGGGCCAACCATATCCAAATAATACTTTAATTGAGTACAATTAGATATGGCACCTACATTGATAGAATACTTATAGGAATATTCCAATACCCTTTTTACTACTTCTTTATTTCTCTTTAAGAAAGGTTCGCCGCCATACAAGGTAATATCAAGATTTTCTTTTGAAGGATCATCGAATAATTTTTCAAAATATACGCCGAATAATTGATCTATAAATTCTTTTGTCATCACCTTGTTTCCTTTTTTATCTCTGATCGGCCTCTGATAGCAATAATAGCAGTTTAAATTACAAGCATATGATAAAAGCAGCATTAAGTTGCTCTCAGAGAAATCATTTTTCAAATTATATTCATCTATTTTCTTAGCAAACTTAATAAATTCATTTTTCTCTTCTTCCGGAGTAAGATTTGTAATATGCCCTCTTTTTTGTAGAAATTCAATTTCCACATCGGCAATATGTTCAGAAGATATTATTGTTTCCTTATTATTTAAAAGTTCCCCCATCTCTTTAGAAACCTCATCTATGCATCCATTAAATCCATTAAATAACAGATATGTGTCTTTAAGAGGTATTAGATTCAGGTATTTGCTAACATAGTAGTTTTTCATAATAATCTCCTTCCTCTATGAATCTTTTTGTCTCCAATGCAGATAAAAAATATCCATAACGCGACACACTGCTTTGATTAGCATAAAATGGATGAGGCACATCGTTCTTTATGAAATATTCATGAATATTGCCTTTATAGATTTTATAAAAATTGCCTTTACAAAAATCAGAGAACCATTTTTCCAGCGTATATTTTTGGTCTAAGTATCTGTCATAGACTTCATTTGTGAAGCCTAAGCTTTTCTGAATTTCTATATCAAATTTTTTTGCAGATAAATAAACCGCAAGTCCTTCATCATAATACTTTGCCAATTCATGCGGCATGTTCATGCTGCGCCATATACCGGCGGTCATAAAATGTGTCAGCTCGTGAGTGATGAGTCTTAATAGCTCTTGATCTGCTATCTTGTCATCAGAGAGCATTATCAGCCGGTTTGGTTTAAACCAATTGCATGCATTAAAATTACCCAATAGTATACGCACTATCTCAATATTATCGATGTCCTTAAGAAAAACATCTTTTTTGATGCCAAAGAGCTTTTCAATTTCACCGGATAAATACTCGCTGATCTCTATCAAATCACTTTTGTCTATTGGGACAATTTTTTTATCCGATAAAAATTTTTTATATTTATAATATGAGTCACTATCTAAATTAGGTATATCCAAGCCATAGATTGAAAATATATTTCTCAGCTCCGGAAGCCCTTTGGTTAAATAATCTATATAATTATCACAGCCTAATATAATGTCTTTTATATGATCAGAGTGATTTGTGATGCTGATATTAAGCTCCAAACCGGATTTTTTTACATTTGCAGATATCGGATCATCAATTAGTGCATTTTCAATCTTATTTGCAATAGTTTTTACAAAATCAGTATATTCTTTTAAAAGTGATATACTGATTTTCTCCGCCCCAAATTTTTTGAAAGGAATGCCATTGTGAAAATTATTAATTTTAACAAATTCGTCCGCCTTTAAACTTGCTCCGCCCACCAACGCGCCGTCTATTTGAGATTGACCCATAATTTCATTGGCATTGGAAGCCTTTACGCTGCCTCCGTACTGAATAATCATATTAACCGCCATTTCATCCGTAAAAATATCCGCAAGTACGGCTCTTATAAATGATGACATTTCATTTGCCTGCTTACTTGTGGCGGTCTTGCCTGTTCCGATTGCCCAAACAGGCTCATAAGCAACAGCTATATTGACGGCATCTTCCTTTGCAACCATACACAAATCATTTATAAGCTGATTCCTTACAACTTCATTTTCAAAACCGGCTTCTCTTTGCTCAAGAGATTCTCCCACGCAAAGAATAGGTTTAAGACCATGCTTTAGTGAAGCCATTATTTTTTTGTTAATTATTTCATCTGTTTCATTAAAATATTGTCTTCTTTCAGAATGCCCGATTATTACATATTCAACACCCATATTTTTTAACATAAGGGGTGAAATTTCACCCGTAAAGGCACCACTGTCTTCAAAGTGCATATTTTGAGCACCCACCTTTATTGACGAATTTTCCAATTCACGGATTATTACATATATGGATGTAAACGGAGGACAAATTAACACATCAACATTTTCGTCCAATTTCGAAGACTTCAGGCTTCTAGCTAACTTGATGCCTTCCTCCACATCATTGTTCATTTTCCAATTGCCTGCAATTAATGGTTTTCTCATTTATTATCTACAGCTTCAATTCCCGGCAATATTTTTCCTTCCAAGAATTCAAGGGAAGCTCCTCCTCCTGTAGAAATATGGGTAATTTCTTCTGCTAATCCTATTTTTTCAACAGCGGCGGCGCTGTCTCCTCCTCCGATTACGGATATTGCATCCTTATTTCCGGCAATTGCTTTTGCTATGGCATTTGTTCCTTTTGCGAAGTTATCCATTTCAAAAACCCCCAAGGGTCCGTTCCAAATTATCGTTTTTGATTTTTTTATTACATCAATAAACAATTCTGCTGTCTTTTCGCCTATGTCAAGCCCCATATATCCGTCAGGTATTTTATCGACATCGGCGGAAAAGAACTCCGTATCATTTTTAAATTCCTTTGCCACCACAGTATCAATGGGCAGCAATAAATTTACATTGTTTGATTTTGCTTTTTCGATTATATTTTTTGCCAAATCAATTTTATCTTCTTCCAAAAGGGATTTTCCCGTATTGTATCCCCTTGCCTTGAGGAAAGTATATGTCATGCCTCCGCCTATTAAAATATTATCCGCAATGTTTAATAAGTTTTCTATAACAGCTATTTTATCCGAAACCTTAGCCCCTCCTAATATTGCGGTAAAGGGTCTTTTAGGATTTCTCAATGCATTTCCCATTATCTCGACTTCTTTTTCCACCAAAAAACCGAGAGCCGAAGGCAGGTATTCACATATTCCCACATTTGACGAATGTGCCCTATGTGCCGTTCCAAAGGCATCATTGACAAACAAATCTCCAAGACCTGCCAATTCCTTTGCAAAATCGCCCTTATTCTTTGTTTCTTCCTTCCTGTATCTTGTGTTCTGCAAAAGCATTACCTCACCGGGCTTGAGCTTTGAGGCATCATGCTTAACCCTTTCGTCTGCAACCAAGTCACTGTCTTCAAATATTATATCCCTTCCCAAGAGAGATTTCAACCTCTTAGCCACAGGATAGAGAGAATATTTTTTATCGGGAGTTCCGTCGGGTCTTCCCAAATGGGACATCAATATTACAGAAGCACCTTTATCCAAAAGATAATTTATTGTGGGAAGGGAACTTACTATCCTAATATCATCGGTAATGTTCCCTTTCTCATCCAAGGGAACATTAAAATCACATCTTACCAATACTTTTTTATTATCAAAGCTTAAATCCTTTAAAGTTTTCTTATTCATATATACCTCTTACCTCATACCTCCCCAATATTTTGCTACTCTTACCAATTGAGATGTAAAAGACATTTCATTGTCATACCATGCAATTAATTTAACCATCTGCTTTCCGTCTGCTTCGATTATCTGAGTGGACAATGCATCAAATATGCATGCGTAAAGGCTTCCTATAACATCGCTTGATACTATGGGGTCTTCTGTGTATTGCAGTGTTTCATTTGCCGCATTTTTAACAGCTAAATTCACCTCTTCAACGGTAACATTTCTTCCAAGTTCAACGGTTAAATCTACAACAGAGCCTGTAAGTGTGGGAACACGAAGGGCTATGCCGTCAAGCCTGCCTTTTAATTCAGGGAGAACAACACCCACTGTCTTTGCAGCACCTGTTGATGCGGGAACAATATTTGCCGCCGCGGCACGTCCTCTTCTTGCCATTATACCTTTTTTGTGTGAATTGTCATGAATATTCTGATCGTTTGTATAAGCGTGAACAGTAGTCATAAGTCCTTTTACTATTCCAAATTCGTCATTTAATACTTTTGCCAATGGAGCTAAGCAGTTTGTTGTGCATGAAGCCGCTGATACAACAGTTTCACTTCCGTCAAGAATATTATGGTTTACATTGTATACTATAGTTTTTATATCCCCTTTTGCCGGCGCTGAAAGCAATACCTTTTTTGCTCCTGCCTTAATGTGTGCCTCCGCTTTTTCTCTTTCGTTAAACTTTCCTGTACAGTCAATCACAAGGTCTATGTTCAGTTCCTTCCAATTGCAGTTTTCAGGTTCTTTTACCCTTGATGTTATTATTTCTTTACCGTCAACATATATTATATTGTCTTTGTAGGAAATTTTGTCGGTCATAAAATTCCCGTGTGCGGTATCATATTTTAATAAATATGTCAATGTTTCCGCATCGGAATTTGTGTTGATTGCAACAACCTGAAAGTCTTCATCCACAGCCATCAATCTCAATGCCAATCTTCCAATTCTTCCGAACCCGTTAATTGCTACTCTTACCATATTATCCTCCATAAATTTAATTATTATATTATAATTCTAATATCCTTTTTGCGGCAGCTTCATCTGTCACAAGGATAAAATTATTATTGTATTTTGAAACGGCATAAATTGCTTCTGCCTTTGAGCTTCCCGCCGCAACTCCTATTGCATTATTTATTTCTTTGAAGTTTTCCAACGTTATTCCCACAGAATTAGTCTGCATTTTTACATTTCCCTTATTATCAAAGAAATAACCGAATGCTTCGGCAGTTAAATTTTCTTTTTCTATTTTGTCAAATACATGTTTTTCAGATTTTCTTCTCAATGCCATATCCCTTGCGTTGCCTATACCGAAAACCAATAAATTTATTGTTTGAATATCATCCAAAACTTCGCTTATAAGCTTATTGTTTTTTAACACAGTCATGGAATTTTCATCTAAATTATCGGGTATATGCAAAAGCTTGTACCCGGTTCCCAACCTTTCGGCTAAATTTGCGGCAATTGTATTTGCCTGTATTTCAAGCTCCTCGCTTAAACCTCCCCTTGCAGGCAAAACCAAGAGATTTTTCATCTTTGATTTTCTTTTCATATGCTTGACAAGGTTAGCCATTGTAGTGCCGCCGGTTATACCTATTACCGTATCATTCTTTATATTTTCAAATATAATTTCCGCTGCCTTTTTACCCAAATCATTAAATGTGAAATTATCATTCTCCGAATCTCCTGATACTACTGCAACTCTTTTTAATTTCAGTTTCTCCATAAGCTTAATTTCTATATCAGACAAGTTTTTTATGTAATAAAATGTACCATGAATATCATTCAGTATATTATTTCCCTCTTCGGTAAGCTCAACACCCGACATATTAATATCAACTAAATTCAACTCTTTCAATTTGTCAATTTCCGTGCGCACGGTTCTTTCCGAAATTCCCAATTTATTTGACAAAAATCTTCTTCCCGCAGGCTGAAAAACACTTATTACCTTCATAATTTCATATCTTTTCATCATAAGTTCAACTGTTTCCGGAACTACTCTTTTTTGTATTTCAAAAATATTATTTATCTCCATACTACCTCCGGGCTGTTTATCGTCCCTAACATTCGTTTATCGTCCCTAACTTAATTCTACCACACTAATATTAAATTGCAATACCTAATTATTAATTTTTGGATTTTTAAGAATATTGTTCACGCCTAACTGTGATGTAATTCTGAGCTTAGCGCTATATCTCGTATTTGAAATAAATATTGGAAGGATTATATTCGAATTATAACATACTAATTAAATATTGTATATCATTTTATATGTATTTTTTGTAATAAATAAAGAATATGTCAACTCAACATATTCTCTAATTTAATATCTTCTTCTCATGGATGATGAAGGTATTCTCATTTCGTCCCTGTATTTTGCCACAGTCCTTCTTGAAATATTTATGCCCTCATCGTTTAATTTTTCCGCTATCTTCTGGTCTGAGAACGGCTTCTGCGGATTTTCTTCATTTATTAATTTTTGTATTGTGGATTTTACGCTTGTGGACGATACTCCGCTGCCGTCAGTCTCACCCAAGCTGCTTGCAAAAAAGTATTTAAGTTCATAGAGTCCTCTGGGAGTTTGAACATATTTTCCATTTGTTGCCCTGCTTACAGTTGATTCGTGAACGCTTATATCGTCCGCAACATCTTTCAAAACTAAAGGTTTCAACGCTGACTTTCCTTCATCAAAAAACTTTCTCTGAAATTTTAAAATTGATTCGGTAACCTTGTACAATGTCATTCTTCTTTGCTCAATGCTTTTAATTAACCACATTGATGAATTAAGCTTATCGGATAAAAATTTGCATGCTTCTTTATCATCCAAATCGGACACCATGTTTTTATAATAGTCGCTTATGGTAATTGTGGGTAAATAGCTGTCATTAACGATAATAATATATTCATTGTTAATTTTTTCTATGGTTACATCGGGAACTATATACCTGATATTGTCGCTGTCAACTATAAATCCCCTTGAGGGCTTAGGCTCAAGCATTTTTATAATATCGCAGATATTTTGTACTCTGCTGACCGATATATGAAGCTCCTTTGCTATTTTTTGCATTTTGTTGGTAGCTATTTCTTCAAGATAGTGCTCTGCAATAATATATGCGTTTTTATCCTGAATACCTTTTTCTTTAAGCTGTATCATAAGACATTCGCTTAAGCTTCTTGCACCGACACCTACCGGGTCAAAGGTTTGAATAAGTCTTAAAACCCGCTCAACTTCAACAAAATCCTCATTTAATAACAAGCTTATATCCTGAAGAGAACACCCCAAGTATCCCTTGTTGTCAAGTGATTCAATAATGAATTCGCCTATGCGCTTTTCCTTGCCGGACTTTACGGTCAAGCCCAACTGTACCATCAAGTGATCCTTGAGAGAAAGTTTTTTGGAAGTGTAGCTTTCAAAGGATTGCTTATTGTCGCTGTCCGCATTTCTTTCATATGCTTTATAGCTTAAATCGTCATACCTTTCCGCTAATTCCCTCCAATCGAGCTCATCGTTTTCTTTGCTCTCAGTCACATGCTCATCGTTTGAAGAGGATTCATCACTTTTGTTATCGACAGATTCCAAGAAAGGATTCACTTCCAATTGTTTATTTATGTAATCCATCAATTCAACATTATTAAATTGTAATATTTGTATTGCCTGTCTCAATTCAGGTGTCATAATAAGCTTTTGAGTCTGAGATAGATTTAATTCAAAGCCCATTTTCATGATATCACTCCTCAATATCTATTATATCAAAAAAACATAATTTTTCAACATAATAATATTTATTGGAAGAAAAAATAAACCAACCTTTTTCTTAGAGGCTTTAAATTTAAAATTATAGGATACTGTAATCTTACTCTTAACCCGCTACTCTAAGTATGTATATTAATTGCATTCTTGAACTTCGTTCTTTATTTGCTCTATTGTAATCATATTTCCCACGTATAATCCAATTATACTCTTAGAGGTGATTGGATATTTCTCCTCTCTCAATCTATTTATGGATATTATTAATTACTACTCCTCATATCGTGTTTTTTAGAAGTTTTTAATATATCTTTAATTTATTATATACAAATTCCATGCTTTTAGCAAATAAGAAACAAACTTTTGGATAAAATACCCCTACCTTTTAACTGTCCTACCTTTTTCGGGTAGGTTATGATTATGGGTATTGCTTAACAAACACTAAGTTTTCATCCTCGGGTACTATGTGAGAAATTGTTATTCTATCGGCGGTGGTGGTTCTTTCTGTTAAAAAATCCAATGCAGTGCTGCTTTCTTGGTGGTACAGCTTTAAATTTGTTGCCCCGTCATATCTGTATTCGCCGAATTCATACCATGTGAACACATAGCTGTAATATGTGTTGTTTGGAGGATTATTCAATGCTTTCATATATTCATCATTGAATTCAACAAATACGGTATTTGTACCATCAAAAGTAAATACAGCATTCTTGCTGACAAAAACACCGTTGTGTGGTTTAGGCTCCGTACCTTCCATTTTTGGAGGTTTGTCATTGCTCTTTTGGCAGCCGGCTGCAAATAAAAGCGAAATAACAATTATAACGGTAAACTTCATGCCAGATGAAAAATTGGTGATTTTTGATTTAATAATATGAATTCCCCCTTATATTCATATTTCTGAGACTTGTTATTTTTCAATAACCTTTATTTTTTCAGGACAATTTTCCAAAATAAATTCCTTCACAAACTGAAAATCTTCTTTTGATACATAGATTTGATTTTTATTCAAGCTTTCATTTAAATAAATTGTATTCATCCTTGGACTGAATTTAACGGATTTAACCTTTTTGAAATTTGTATACATGCTTTTTTTGGATGCACCCAAAAGACCTGCGCCTGCTGCAGAAATATTACCTGATGCAGCTCCTATTAAAGCTGTAAGTAATCCCAAAGCCTGTGCTTTTTTGTGCTGTTTGTCCAATTGTATATGTCTTACACCCTTGCTATCCATTTTAAACAATACATAGTACTTGCCGCCATAGGTCAAGCTAAGAATAACATATCCCGCAAGCATAAGTACACATATCAATACAGCCCCTATTCCAAGAATGGAAACAAATAGCTTAACAGCTTCCCCTATGCCTTCTCCTATCGTCAAAAAGAACATCAATAATGCAGGAGCCATCATGGCTATCAGCAGAACTTTAAAAACAGTTATCAGTACTGCAGGATTCTTCCACAAGGAGAATTCGTACATCCAGTTGTAGCTTCCTTCACTGCTCTTTGTAATATTTCCCGAAATCTTGATGTCTTGTTCTGCAGAAAATTCTTCAGACTCCGTTGTTTCTTCTGCTTCGGATGTTTTTTTAACCTCGCTTCCGCAATATTCGCAAAACCTGCTTTCATCAGGTATGTTTTTACCGCATGATTCACAATACATATTTTCACCCCTATTTTGACGTTATGATTTTTATAAAGAATTATATTTTTGTTCCGCATTTTTTGCAGAATTTAGAGCCGCTGCTCAATTTCTGCCCGCAGCTTCTGCAGAATTTTTGTGCTTCTGATTTTTCCTGCTTTTTATCAGTGTCCTCGGCTTTCGCTTCTATTTTCATTTCAGGGGGCTCTTCTCCCGGTGAAATCATAGCTCCTATCAATCCCTGCAATTCTTCATAATTTAGAGACTTAATGCATGCATTGTCTGTAATATCCAAAAACCAAAGGTAGTTTTCTGTTCTCATCAATGCCATAGCCAAGTAATTTATGACCCCTTCATGATAAAATACACTTCTTAATCCCAACATTGTTTTTCTTTTTAGAAGCTCATCAAAGAAAATTTCACCGTTTTCAGATAATTCAACCTTGCTGTCTTTATATGTGATAATTCCTGCTTTAGCAAGCTCCTTGAGTGCCTTCTTAAAATCAACGGGTCTTTCTTCCCAGCGAAGCTCTGCCAAAAATGCGGAGAGCCATCTTAAATTTCTTGATTCTTGATTGTATTGAAATTCATTTTGCAAAATTTCTTCTGTAATATCAAATTCGGTTTTTGACGGATTGAGGACGTTTTCAAGCTTCGCCCTCTTGATGCTGTCTGCTATGGACAGCATGCAGATTAGAGAATCTCCCGATAATTCCTGCTTGATTTTTTGTGTATCCTCTGTTTCTCCAAGATATGATGACAAGAGCTCAATAATCTCCATTTGGGACATGGGCATAATTTTTAGGATACCGTCCTCTTCACCGCAGAATGCAGCATCTTCTTCGCCTGTAACAATGTTGGTAAAAAGAAGGTTGTAATCCTCAAAAAGTGCTGTCATTCCTGTAAAGTTTCGCGGTCGTAATATAATCGGCAGTATATCCTCCCATCCTTCCTCATTCTTTATGCTGTGAGAACTTTCTGCAAATCCAAAATATTCCGCAAGCCGGTTTATTTTTATTCCAAGGTGTCTTCCTGCAGATGGTACAACATCTTTTGGTATACTGTATGTTATATTGTTCATTTTTTGCCTCCTGCTATAAATCTGTTGATAATTTCAACTTCGTCTGCTAAAAGCTTCATAATGTCTTCTGTGTTTGTGCCCATTTCATTGAGTATGGCTTCCGCCTCTGCAGGGCTTAATTTTCCTTCGCCGTAACCTATTTGTTTTAAAACTTCCATACCTTCTGCGAGCTTTTCCGGAATAACTATCTTTGTTTTGCCTGCATCAGCATTTATTGCCTTAGCCTGATAAACAAGCTGGCTTTCATACTGCTTGGTGGATTGTCTTATGCCTTCTGCAATGTCTCCCTCGGCACCTATTATGTTTCCATCAACCATTTTTTTACCGCCTCTTTCCAGCCATTCATCTGATTTATATGAAATAGTCTTGCTTACAACCTCAGGGTCCTTGTATTGTCTTATTGTACCGTCGTTTTTCAATGCCTGCTGCAAATCTCCCAAGGTGCCGTATGCATCTGCACTCCTTGCATCTACAACCGTATAATCCATGTCATCTGCAAACTTTCTGACAGCGTCATGGTCTACCGTACCGTCGGGCTTCAATGGAAGCTGCCCCTCATTCCATACTTTGTAAACTTCTTCGTTCTGAATCCTCCTAACCTTTGCTGCAGGTATATCTTTGGCAATAACAGTGCCATCTTTCAGCTCTATTTCCATTCTATAGGTCTGGTCCAAATCAATGCTTATTTTTTCTCCGCCCTTCTTTTCAAGAGAATTTAAATTAACATCCGCTTCTGTGAATTTCCTCGGTGCTGTTGTTTTTGCGGCTTTAAAATCACTTTCTACCGCAACACCTTTTATATTCCCCATCCCTGATGTATCCATGGAATTTGTAGCCTGCACATTGCTTACATTTTTCGGGTCAAGACCTAATTCCAATGCTAAACGCTCGCTTGTATTAAGTGATACAACAGCATCCTGTTTAACTTTAAAGTCATTAAATCCCTGGCGTGTGTCATTGCCCGTCAATCCTTTTTCATTCATTATTTTTTGCGCATGTTTATCGATTTGAACATTCTTTACCGCATTTTCGAATTCTTTTTTAAGCTGGGGCGAATCAGGGCTGCCTGCCAATGCCTTTCTTGCCTGTTCAAGCTTATCAACCTTCTCCATTCCTATTTTGCCGCCCTCTACATGGGCTTTATTCCTTGTAGCCAATTCAGGATCATTGTTCACGTTATTTTTATATTTCTCTATTTTTTCTGCTACGGCAGCTTTGGAGCGGTTTAAGCTGTCATCCACCTGCTTGGATGCTTGCTTGTAGACTTCTGTATCCTTTGCATTTCTTGGGGGAGCAGCCTTCTTTGCCGCATCATCAGCGCTTTGTGCGACCTTTTTAGCTGCCATTGAGGCTGCTTTTTTAGCTGCAGTCGCTGATTCGCTTGCTTCCTTGCAGATTTGTTTCACAACCTTTGGTACATCACCTACATTGGCGTTCAGCATTTTTGAAGTCATTCCTGCTGCATTGGAAATACCGTCCGCAATATATTTTCCTGCATTAGTTTTTGATAGTGCCTGACCAGTCTTTGAAGCAGCCAGACCAATACCTTTTATTCCTAAACCTACAGACCTTCCTATACCTTCACCCACCAATGTATTTGTAATTGCTAACTTAGATGCTTCCGCCCAGTCATCTCCGCCCTTATCCACATAATCCTTTATTGTGTAACCTGCCTGGGCAAGCTCCAAACCGACTTCTGCAACAAAAGCAGCTCCCAATTGTGCTTGACCTCCTGTTAAAAGCCCAACTGCCACACGAAGTCCTATTGCCTTCCAGCTTTCTCCCCTTGCTATTTCTTCTCCTGATAATGCCATACCTTGCTTATAAATATCCCAGTCATTTTCTGCCTGAGGGAGCCCCCTGCTGCCTGCAATTTCTCCACGTGTCCATTTGCCGTAGGCTCGCTGGAATTTTGTCAAATCATCTTTATTGAACTCGCCGTCAATCTTTTTCTGACTTTGAAGTATTTTTAATCTCTTCGCTAAATCATCAGCATAATCGTCACCTATGGCACCTTTTGTTTCCAAGTCCTTCTGCAACTTTTTCATGCTTTTCTCAAAATTAATTTCATTTCCTGCAGAGCTTAATTTCTGATTATCCTGCCGCTGCTTGCTTATTGCTTCTTGTGCCGTCCGGTAATCCTGGCTTAATACGCCGGCATTTTCTGCCCGTGAAGCTATATGGCTTGTAAGCTCATCCTCTGTATAAGCAGCTCCTGTTAAAGGATTTGTATAAAGTCCTGTTTTCTCACTGCTTACATATAAATTTTCTTCCCCGGTAACGGGGTCTCTGACAACAATGTCCCCATCCTTGTTCCTTTTGATATAGGAACCGAAACCTCCGCCGGGACCTATACCGAGACTTCCCGCAGCCGCTGCTCCCGCCCCTGCAATGGCAGCAAGTGCCGACACGGCACCTATGGCTATTGTATCTTCTTCGCTTGCGTGTTCGTCCCATTCTTCATCTGTATCTGTTCCGCTCCACCAGCCGCCATCGCTATCTGTATCTTCATCCTCATCCTCTCCGGTTCCGGCAGGTATTACACCCTCCATATTCCATTCATAAATATAGGCAATTACAGGAATTCCCATATGACGTGAAGCGGCTGCATCATAAGGGCTGTTGCTGCCTAAGATTAGCTCAACAGTCAGAAGCTCTCCTTCCTCCTGCCCTTGAGGAGCCGCAGCCTGAAATGCTCCGTTTATATTTTCAAACCAAATTTCTCCCAAGCCCACTCCTAAAGGGTATACCACCGTATCTATATCTGATTCTGCGGCTGCGAATTTATCCGGACGAAGTCCCGGAAGCAATCCCACAGAAATCGGAGCGGAGTCATAGGTTTCACTTTCATTGTTTATTTCATCCTCATAATAACTTGAACCATCTGCAGTGACTCTTAAAGTTTCAAAAGCCCTCATCTGCCCGGGAAGTCCGCTGAATTCCGCGGTAAAGCTTAGAACATTTTTAACAGTTGGAGGATAATCGGTTATAATTTTAAAATTCAGGGTGTTTCCTGAAACAGTGGCAACGGTGTCATAAGTAGGATCGCTGCCTGAAAATTCATCCCTGAATTCCTCTGTTTCTGCGGTACGATAACTGTCCTTGCTTCTTTCTATAAAATATGATTTTATTTCTTTAAGCTGCCAGCCTCCCGTATATACTTGAGAGCTTTCATCCTGAGTATAATCTCTTTTTACACGGTCAACCCGGGCATATAATTCAGTCTTACTGTAAACCTTTGTCTCATCTCCGTATTGGAATTCAATGGGAATTATAATATAAAACTCTCCGGGCTTTAAAGGTAGGTTTGGAAAATATGGATAATAGCATCTTTGGTAGTCACTGTACACTCCTTCTTCTGTTTCGTTACTTGTCCAAGCGTTGTTGATTGAATAAGATGTTATTGAATCAATATACCATCCCTTGTCCTCCAAGATTAGATTCATGGAGCTTGTAAATTTAAAATACCAAGCCTCGGGACTGTCTATGCTGAAAGTTCCGCTTTTACCGTCTAAGACTAAAACCTGTTGAGCTTCTATCCTATCCGATTCATAAAAATAGCTGTTGTCTCCCAAAGCAATAAGAGTCAGCTCCATTGATGCAGGCGGAGAAGCATCCATTGCCTTTGTAAGCTCGTTATAGCTGTCAAAGGAACCTTCCTTAAAGCTGATGCCGTAAGCTTCCCATGGAGTCATCCATCCGTCGGAATCAGTGAGCAGGGAAGAATAAGCGGGAAGAGCGGAGCTAATTATAAAAATCAGCACCGCAGCAGCTGCAACAGTTCTTTTCCTTCCGGCTAAGAGAATTAATGCAATAATAAATATTACGGCTCCCGCTATATAACAAATTATTCCTGTGAATTTAAGGGATGACAAAACACCGGCAAGAAATCCCAACACCATTCCTTTTATAACACCGGCGGCTGTATTTCTCGACATTCGTCCCTTCGTAAATGAACATATTAATCCTGTTAAAAATCCGTTCTTTCTTTTTACTGCTCTTACACATGCTGCAATTGCCGTTATGCCGATAACACTGTTTTCCAATGATGCATTGCCTGTTAAAAAATTGTATGCAATAAGGGCAATGCCTGTTCCCGCCAAGAAAAGAGCAGCCCCTCCCTTTGTCTTTTTCTCATTATTTTTATTTTGTTCTTTTTTGATTTCAGCTTTGGAACCTGAAAAAAACAGCGTATTTATAAACCATGCGTATATTCCTTTGCCTATTACTCCCCCGGCGGCTCCAAGAAGACCTGCATACATTCCCCCTTGAGCGAATGTGAAGAAGCTTGCCAATGTAACAAAAAAAGAAGAGGGCATAAGAATTTTCAGGTATGATAACGCTGCCTGAATCGCCGAAATAAATAGAGTTGTAAATAAAATTTTTGGTTTTTTAAGTATGCTGCCTATTCCTGAAATTGCCGCTTTAAAACTAACTGCGGTAAACCCCATTGGTCCCATTGCCGGGTCCGGGATGTTAATCTTCTTTTTAATTGCTTGTGTCATTTTACCAGCTCCTTCCGCCTCCGCCTCCTGAGCCTCCTCCCGAGCTTCCCCCGCCAATGCTTGAGTCGCCGTCTTGGTGTTTTGAGGCTATGTCCGATGAAAATATTTTCAAATCGTTATCTAATCCTGTTGCAAATCTGACTGCGCTGAATCCGCCCTGCATGGATGTTGAATTGTACCAGTCAGGCGGCTCCTTCATGATGCTGTCAAAGTTTTTCGCCCATTGGTCAGTTACGCCTAAGACCATTGCAAAGGGTAATACATTATAAAAATAACCGGGATTTTCATCCGCTAAAAGCTTGATTCTGTCTAATTCCGCAGCCTTGATAAATTCTTTGAAGCCTGTCAGTTTTTCTTCGTACCACATACCTGATTCAGTACGCCGGCTGCATAGGTTCGACATAATTCCAAGCATTGCCACCGACGTTAAAGAAATCATACCCTTTAATACATTCCCTGTTAAGCTTAATGAATATATAAATGTGCCGCAAATTGCTCCGCAAAACAAAAGTGCAAACAACAATTGTTTAAACCTTTCCCCTTTTTTCATTCCCTTCCAATTCTTCAGAATATGCATTAAGAAATATAAAGCTGCCATTATAGCTGCAGACATAATTATACTCTTCAGCAGCAGCTCTGCCTCACCAACATTGCCTGTTTCTTTCACAGCCCTATAGGAAAACGGCAGTGTGCTTATTACTCCCATCAACAAGAGCAACACACGGCACAATATATTTGTTCTTAAAAAGATACGAGTTTCTTCGTTATCTTCAAAGCTAAGCTTAACTTGCTTTTTTACTCTCTCCCCCACAGTGTAAAACCTGTTTTCCAATTGACCGGTACTAACTTTTACTCCATCCCCCATGTAAAACAGTCCATCAAACATTTCCTTTTCATAATCCTGGCTGTCCCCGGAAATGTCTCTTAGTTTAGTAAGTGTTAAACTCTTTTTAGCGACAAACCTCTTTTTTACCGTTTCCTCGGCAATTGATAGATATCCCTTATCCGCCCAATATATTATGAGTGATGTAATATCGAAAGAATCTACTCTGCCGTCGATTAAAAATCCTGCATCCGCACTGGTCAGCCCTTGGGGCGGATAAAATTCAACCGTTGGAAATATTTGCTTTTTACGCCCCATAAATACCCACAGTGCTGCTCCTGCAGAGGCACAGACAATTGAAATTATCCACCCGTAAGGCATCGCATTGTTTTTGATCCTTTCGGCTCGTGAAAAATATCCTTCAGGAAGGGGCATAGCAATGGTAAGAGAATCATTAGGCATAAGAGTGACAGTCAGGGAACCTTTTATGGTATTTCCCTCAATACTCCAGTCCACACCGTCATGCTTTGTACTTCCCTTTTTCCCATGGGTAAAATACAGCCTGTCGGTTGTAAAAGGTTTTGGCATATTAATTTTAAAATTAACGTTTTCTATTGTACAATCCCAGTCATTGCCAATCAAATTCCAGTACAGCTCGTCTCTGTCATTTAAATAGTCATCTCCTATGGTATATACATAACCGATTGTATATTTTTCCGATAAAGCTGCGTATCTGTCAGGGTCGCCTATTTTAATTTCAATATTATTTGATATTCTCTCGGTAGAAAATTTATGCTCAAAAACATCTATGTCAGAAATTAATGCCGGCTTTCCTCTGTTTGTTTTCAAGGGCAGGCTTCTGATAATACCGTGCCTTTGCCCGGTGAAATTAACGTCTATGGTTTCAATTACGGCATAGCTGTTATCCTCATAAACCGTCATATCTATATTGTAGGAAGTAATATTAAATGCTTCGGCTCCCAAAGCCGTTCCCGTCACAATTGTCAACATAAGGATGCAAGCAGAAATACAAAGCATCAGGTTTCTTTTCATTGTCTCTACCTCTGATTAAAATCGAATTTCTACATTTTGACGCTCATATTCATCAGCCATAAAATATGAATATCTGTTGAATCCAAAAATTTTAGCAAACAAGTTTGAAGGAAATATTTCCACCTTGTTGTTCATAACCTTAACAACACCGTTATAGTATTTACGGGACTGAGATATATCATCTTCCAGAACAACTAACTGATTTTGCAAGTCTGAATAATTTTGGTTTGCTTTCAGCTCAGGGTACCCTTCAGAAATTGCAAACAAAGATTTTAAAGCTCCAGACAGCATGTTTTCATTTTGCCCCCGCTCTTCCACAGACCTTGCATTAATTGCCATACTTCTTGCCTGCACAATTTTCTCCAAGGCTTCCTTCTCATGTATTGAATATTGTTTTACTATCTCCACTAAGTTTGGAATCATTTCATATCGTTTCTTTAAATACACATCCATGGTGGAAAATGCTTCTTCTATTTTATTGCGTGACTTTACAAAGCCGTTGTATGAAACAATGATTAATATCGCCAATAAAATAATAATACTTAATAATCCTATAAATATCTCCATTTCTCTTCCCCTTTCATTTTAATAATATGCACCCGCACCTTTCACAGTAATTATCCCGAATGTCGCAGATACTGCGGCAGGATGCGCAAAAAATTGTTGTATCCAATGATTTGTCGTACTTTTCAATATAATGCAGCCATTTGTCGCCGTGATAATGCAGATAATCACCAATATTAAAATAATCATACTGAGCGCTGTCCTCTTCATTTAATTCAAAAATATCGTTGTTCTGCCTTCGTATATAGACAATGTATTCTGTATATGATTCCCGGTACTTTTTCCCTTCACGGTCTTTTCTGCTCCTGGTCTTTTGAAATATCTTCTTTTCTTCAACTATGCCGTCCCATGCCGTCTTATCTCCCCGATTTTTAAATAAAAATATAAGACCTGTAATCCAAAATACCGCTATGGCACCGGTCATTACCATGATTCCTTCAGAGTCAAGTTTTATTTCGCCCGAAAGAAGCAAAGCCGCAGGAACTAATATGCTTATACCTATGAGCCAAATCAGTCCGTACTTCTGATTGTTTTTATAATACTTCTTAAAGCAGGGATGACCTGTATTATTTGACCAGCCCGTGCCTCCCGCACCTAAGGCGGATACATTGCCATATCTGTCCTCTCCGCCGTATTTTGAGCTGCAGAAGGGACAAGTTTTTTCCCCTTTTTCAATTCGATTGCCGCAATTCCGGCAAAAAAAGTTTCCATAACCTATGAGCTTTTTAGCCATTTCTCACCTCATGCAATTATTCTTATTTATTATCAGCCGAGCATTGTGGGTGTAATACCCGTTTCAAAACGAAATTTATTAATCATTTCGTCCATGGCTTCAGGTTCAATATCAGGTCGTACAATGCGCATATTCTGCATCTGCTTACCATTGCCGTATGTGAATGAAATAAAATCATTTCCTATATCCACGGCTGTCAGCCGGATGCCGTCCTGATTAAATTTTACGATTTTGTCGTTAAAAAGAATTCCAAAATATGATACGAATATTTCACTGTCCTCTATATGCTTATCCGGGAATTCTTTGCCTGATATTTGGCTTATAACAGCAGTTCTGACTTTCAAGATGAAATTTTCCCTTATTAACCTTGCTATTTTTAAATTATTTATATCTTTAAGCAAAAGGCGTATCAGTATAATCCCCGGGGCTATTGTGAATATTGTTATAGCAAGAGTTTGAACATCAAAACTTTCACCTTGAAAATCAAAGTGCTGACTCCATGCTGCTGTTAAAAAAAATATTATTAAAATGTTAATAATTATTCTTTTTATAATCGTATTCATATTCTCCACCGCATGTAATATGTTTCATGCAATATATTATTGAATGATACCTCAAAAAAAAACACCCGAAAAGGGTAGTTTTTAAAAAACCAGCCCTACCTTTTTCGGGTAGGTGCTTATTATTGTCATTGCTATGAATAAACACAAATCGCACGCTACTGTCATTCCGAACCTAGCGAGGGATCTCATAATATCATCGGCTCTGTTTTTCCATGGCTATATCAATAAGCTCTGCGCGGCTTTGAATATTAAATTTTGAATAAATGTTTTTTACATAATATTTTACTGTATTTTCGCTTATGAAAAGCTCTCCTGCAATTGTCCTGTATGTTTTCCCCTGCAGAAGAAGTGATGCCACCTGTTTTTCTCTTTCCGACAAATTGCCAAATGCTGAAATTTTGTCTATTTCGCTGTTTTGTTTAAATTCTGGCATTTCTGTAAACACTGAAAGATATGTATGCCCCCTGAGCAATGTGGACAGGTGTTTATTAAGAGGAGGTAAAAGAGCCAAGGTTATACAAACTACGGCAAAAGCAAGCAACGATGGATTTATGCTTTGTAAATTATTCATAATCAAATTATTGCCTACAAATCCTCCCAATACGATACCCAATACATTGGCAGAAAGACCTATGCCGAAAATTTTAGCGGGGTTTTCATGGTAATCGAGCATTACGCCTAATATGCTCCAGAAAAACAAATCATACACACCATAAGAGCCAAGCATGAGTGTATTTATTATAAAATAACTTGTAACGGAACGGTCAAGAGCGATAAAAGCGATAAACGAAAGACCAATCATTGCAATTGCAACATAAAGTATATATGATGTCTTTATTTTTTGAGAAAAACTTCTGAGTATGAATATTGCGGCAACATAAGGAACTGCCCAATACCAGCTTGTGAGTATCGTAAGGTGGTTAAAAGCCGGATTCACCACATGGTACATTAATCCGGAATTAATAGTCAATATTACTATGAAAAGATAAAAGAACAGCAGGAGGCTTGAAACACTTAAGCTTTCACTCTTTTTATTCACATGATTTTTATCATAATTATAATCGGAGGGAAGTTTCAGAGCAAGTATAAATGCAAATATCAAAATAACCACGGACAATGACAGCCCTATGTAAGGCGATATATTTATTGCAGCCGCATTTAATATTATCATAATAATATTCGAAATAATAAGCACATCTGCCGCCGTTTTTATACGTTCATTTTTCTCTGAAACAGTTTTAAAATAAAATCCCCATGAAGCAACGCAGCATCCTGAAATAAAAGAACCTAAAATTATTCCCATATTCCACAGTGCTGACGGCGGAAAGAAAAATATTATTGATAAGGCAATAAAAAAGGGATAGGAATAAAGAAAAAGCCGTTTCGTATGCATTTTTGTTTTTATTAAAAATCCGCTGAGAAGCAATCCTGAAAACATTGCGGCGGAACTGCCTATAATTATGGAATCCGCCGGAAAATTATACTCCTTTGCAATGCATTGAAATATTTGTCCTTCAAAAATAAACGACAGCATCCATGAGGAAAATAACGAAAAGACCAATACAGCCCTATTGCGCTCATTCAAATCTATTAAGATTATATTTCGCTTTTTGTCTTTGATTGTCATTTCTCCTGCCCCCGTGAATTCATTTGATATGCTGACCATATATTTAAATTTATAAACTGAATTTTACAACCATATAATAATATATTGAATTATATTATATAAGACCCTTCTCGTCAATTTAAAAAATCTTCACCTAAGTCAGGTGAAGATTTTTTCTAACAGTCTGTTTGTTCTTTTGCAATAAAGCTGTTGTCTGCAAGGATTTTCAGAGCATCTCCGGTTTTTGCCTCGCTGACTAAAATAATGGGTCCCGTACATCCCATTCCGCTTTCAGCATATATACCGTTTTTCCACAGCAGTTTAACCGCATCCTCAAGATCCATAATTTCAATCCCGGATATTTGTGAGGTTACCACCTCTTTTTGCGGTGCTGCAACCTCGAAATCTTCGGCATGGGATTTCTTATCTGCTTTAATTTCGGATAAAATTGATTCTAAGCCTGCTTTTTTGGCTTTGTCAAATTCATCCTTGGCTATTTGCATACAGTTTCCCTTTATTAAATCTCCCGCATATCTTATGGCACCTTCAATTAATGGTGCTCCCGAAGCTCTTGATATAATAAGTATCATCTTGTTGAAGTTTTCTCCTATGCCTGGACCATATCCGTAGCCTATAGATTCATAGCTTCCTCCCGTAGTGTAGGAAGAAAATATTTTAATCATCAGATTGCCTGTGAGAGAATCCATTACCATAACATCGGCAGAGCCTGTCAACAAGTCATTCCCTCTCATAACAGCTCCACCGTCTGCTCTTCCCGATTCAGCAAAAATTATATCGTAACCGTTATTTTTCAGCTTGTTCAACGCAATTTCAGTCTGCCTTGCTCCGTCTACGTTTAAAATTCCAACCGTGGGATTTTTAATGCCGCAAGCCTTGGCGGTAATTATGCCATAGACAGCATTCTTAACCATTCCTTCAACCTTGTCCGTAGAAGAAGTTCCGGTTGTTGTGGCAATAAACATTTCCCTTCCCTTCCCTGGAGTTACAATTTTTCCTACTGTGGACACACCTATGGGAAAGGGATAATGCATTGTAACTGCGGCATCAACCTTTCCGGAATCGAGCAATTCTTCCATTCTTTTATGTGCATCATCTTCAGAGACTACTCTTTCGGTATTAACGCCCTCATAAGCTTCTGTTCCTATAACTGTAGGCTCGATACCGAATTTAGCAGCTGATGCCGCTGCCTTGAATATTTCGGCTTCTCCATGCTCGCTTCCGGCTGCGGTAACCGCAACCCTTGGTCTTTGTCCGTATTCTCCGCTTATTAAGGTGTCCGCCAATTGGTTAAAAATATTACCTATCGTTTGTTTAACTAATTTTTCAGACATATTTTCACTCCTGTTCACTTAACAGATTTGAAGCGAAATCCTTTAATGCATTAGCAATCAATTTCTTTACCTGTTCTTCTGATATTGCGGATGTATCTTTCTGACCGCCTTTATTTGCTTCAACAATAAAGGATACTCCGTCAAATAAATTAGTCATTCTTCCTAAGAACAAGCTTCCCTTACCGATTATCATTGCATTTTTAATTTTGCCGGATAGAATATCTTCTCTGCAAAAGCCAAGGTATGGAACACCTGAAGGTATGTGTCCCTGAGTTGGAGCCCATCCTGTCATACCATGCTTTTGCGTGAATTCGGCTAATTCTTTTTTGTCTATATCTCCACGTTTTACAGCTAATGCACCTATCATTTTATAATTTGCCAAAGGAACATCTCCCGCTCCCGCCGGTTTTGTTATTTCAGGATTTTGCATTTCAACTGAGTATTTATCAATGTCGGTTATTTTCATTCCCGCTTTGTCCAATGATGATACCAATGAGGTTATTACTGCCTGAGGAGATGAACCTGTTCCCACAGTATGTCTTCCCACAAGGTCAAGGTTAATTTCCGGATTTATCCCGTCATTTTCACCTATTAATACGGCAAAGCCTCCCACCATATCTTCTAAAATGGGAAATCCTTTTTTGATGTGATCTTTGCCGTTCATACCTAATTTTGCTGTGCTTCCTCCTGCCGATACAACAACCTTTTTAAATACTCCCGCTTTAACCAATGAAGCAGCCTCAATTATTGCATGAGTAGGACCTGCGCAAAAGCCTCTTGTATCAGAGCCTGTGGCATTAACAAATCCCGCAACTTCGGCACATGCCTTTGCAAAATTTCCTCCGCCTCTTTGATTCATGTCACCGCATGCTTCCTCGCTGCATTCTATAACATATTCGATTTCTCCCTTGTTTATGTTGTTTTTGCTGACAAGGTTTAATAAAGCTAATACATTTGAAGCTTTTGAAACAAGATTTTCAAGCATGACATGTCCGCTTAAATTTGAGTCGATGTCATGTGCCCGTTTAACACATCCCACCAATTCGCCATAATTATATAAGGCTTCCGCATGCTCCTCATCCACATATTTTTTTATAACTTCGAAATCTTCACCATCTTTGATTCTGCTTATTAAACTATCATCGAACAGAGGATGCTCCATAAGCTTTTTCTTTGTTTCGGAAGTGAATTGTTTTTCAAGCTTAATTAAGTCAAATACGTCACAAATATGCATAAGAACAATAAATTCATCCTGAGGCATTATTTCCCCGAATTTACCTTCTCGCGACGCACCTTCTTTGATTTTGTCAAACCAAGGCATTTCATATTTTACCAATTCATCGGGAGTTATATTTCCTATATATGCTTGATTAGGTAAATAACCCACAACCTGGTCAAATGTTCTTAAATGATTTTTTATTTCTTTTAAATATTCTGAATTGGGATTTACAGTTCTTTCGGTTGTCTGTGTGGTACCGTTATGAATTACCATATCCGGTGTATTAGCCATAATATAACTGCTTCCCAAAATTACACTGTTCATAATGACCTCCTTCTATATTTGAATTCAAAATTTGCTTCGCAGTTCACACGAAGCAAATTTTGAATTATTTAATTTGTAAATTCGGGGACATTCCTCTTACCTCAGAGACTCTCCCTATGGTAGAGGTGTGTCCCCTTTCCTCTTTACAGATATTTACAGAATTCTTCTCTTATTGAAGACATTTCACTGATTATATCATCAACATCCAATACCATTTCCATCATGCTGACTTGCTCATCGTAAACCGATTCGTCAACTTCTTCTTTTATTTCAGGTTCACAAATATGAAATACACTGAGTCCCAACTGAACTCCTGTCAATGGACCTGCATAGGTAGGGTCTCCGTTTGTTACGGTTTCCGCAGCAAGACCTGCCGCTTCACCTTCTGCCGCACCAAGTATAACCACTACATTTTCAGCGCCATACTTTTCGGCAAACTCTTTAACCCTTTTCTGATTTTCCAAATCCATTGCACCGGCGCTAGTTCAGACAAAGCATTCCGTTGATGAAAAAACTACTTCGCCGCCGGCTGTTTTTACACATTCTTCAATAGCCTGGCCTGGTATCCCGTCTCTATCGCCTATTATGATAATTTTCTTACCATTTAATATGCTCATAACTTTTTCCTCCTATTATTTTGTCTCATATCCTTTTTTAATAATTTAATAACCTTATTTGTTATTAGGGGACATTCCCCTTTCCTATTAAATGTATTTTTGGATCATTGCTTCTACGTTTTCGGGAGTGGCATCCTCTTTAATCAATTCCTCCACCTTTTCTCCATCCTTGTAAACAGCAATTACAGGTAACCCTAATACCTTTTGTCCAATAGCTACTCTTCTTGCCTTTGTAGTATTCAACTTAGTGAACTTTAATTTATCCCCGTATTTTTCTGACAGTTCAACAACATGAGGCATCAAAGCTTCACAGGGAGCACATCCGTCTCCGAAAAAATCAACTAAGATATAGCCTTCACCTTGTAATACTTCAGCTTCAAAATTTGTTTTATCCAAAACTAACATAACAACCTCCTACAATGCTTCTATATATTTTTCAGCCTGTACCGCAGCTATGGCTCCGTCGGCAGCTGCCGTTACTACCTGCCTCAAGCTCTTTACCCTGATATCACCGGCTGCAAAAACACCATCAATATTTGTTTTCATATTTTCATCAGTTACAATATACCCATTTTCAATATTTAAAATCCCTTCAAATATTTTTGTTTTTGGCTCGTAACCTATGAATACGAAAATACCGAATGTCATATCATCTTCATCGGCAACTATTTCAGTCAATTCCTTAGTTTTAACATTTTCTACAACCATTGAATTAACAATTCCGTCACCCTTAATTTCCTTAACCACAGAGTCCCAAATAAAGTGAATCTTCGGATTTGCCTCTGCTTTTTCACGAATTGATTTAGCTGCTCTCAGCTCATCTCTTCTGTGAATTATTGATACCTTCCTCGCAAATTTAGTCAGATATAATGCTTCCTCAACAGCAGTATCGCCGCCGCCTACAACAAATACTTCGAAATCCTCAAAGAAAGCCGCATCACAGGTTGCACAGTAAGAAACACCCTTGCCCGTGAATGTCTTTTCTCCCGGGCATCCGATGGGCTTGGAGGTGGCTCCTCCGGCAATTATTACTGTCTTTGCCTTATATTCTCCTTTTTTACCTGTAAGTACTTTTTCTTTTCCTTCAAGCCTTACTTCAACAATTTCATCATAAACTTTTTCCGCGCCGAAATGCTTAGCCTGCTCTGCCATTCTATCTACCAAGGTAGGACCTGATTCGCCTTCCAAACATCCGGGATAGTTTTCAACCTCTGATGTGAGAACAATTTGTCCCCCGTCTTTTTCTTTTTCAATAATTAATGTGCTGAGTCTTGCTCTTCCCGCATAAACACCTGCCGATAAGCCTGCAGGACCCGCCCCTATAATTATTACATCATATACCTTGCTCAATATGCACCTCTTTTATCTATTTTTCGAATACCGTCTGCTCGGAAACTTCTGTTTCAAGAGCTTTAAGCGCTCTTGCAAGCAAGTTTCTTCTTATATCCTTTTCTTCTTCCATAGTTAATGAAGGATTGCCTAAAGGATGAGGTATTGCAATCGTCGGAACTATTCTGTTAGCTCCTACTGTTAATGAAATCGGAACTATAGTACACATATGTACCACAGGAATTCCCACTCTTTCAATTTCTTTTACCATCGTTGCGCCGCAACGTGTACAGGTACCTCACGTAGATGTGAGTATAACCGCGTCCACTCCGTCAGCTTTCAATTCTTTGGCATATTCGGCTGCAAAAGCTTTTGCACTCTTTACTGCAGTACCGTTTCCTACAGTCGTATAGAAATATCTGTGAAGGCTTCCGATTTTTCCTTCTTTTTCAAATTCCCTCATAATATCAACCGGTAACACCCTATCCGGATCTAAGTTTGCATAAACAGGGTCATATCCGCCATGAGCCGTCTGATATGTTTCTTCGGTTAAATCCGTAACGCCTTCTATATCATATTTGCCGTATTTCGAAGCACTGGAAGATTCAATATGATCGGGATTTCCCTTCGGTACTATTCCTCCTGAAGTAACCAATGCAACTTTAGCTTTTGTAATATCCTTTACTGCCGGATTCGGTGCAACTCTGTCAAAATCAGGCATTGGAAATTCTGTTTCAAATTCTTTGCCGTTTATTTTTGTCAAAAGCATTTTAACGGCTCTTTTTGAGCCTCTTTCTTTTTCGAAGAAATTAACTCTTTTTCCGTTGGGCATATAGCCTTCTTCTGAAGATGCCCCTATTTTTTCGCCCTTCCCTAACTTAAGGGCAAGAGGAGCCATTTTCTTTACAGCATCCCTCATACCTGCAGCGGAATTTTTTGTGGATACGATGTATATGTTGTTTTTGAACATATCCGCACCGGGATTTTCCACATACATTCCTGTCAGCACGGGAATATTTAATTCATCCTTAACCGCCTGTGCAATAGTACCGCAAGCAACTCCGTATCTTCCTGCATTAAATGCGGGTCCTGCAATAAATAAATCAGGGTTATATTTTTTAACCATATCAATAATGGTTTTTTTGGCTTCGTCCATATTCTCGTTAAAATATGAGTCTCCGCATACAATTGTAGCTACAATTTCCGCTTCATCCTTAAATGCTTGCTGGAAAGCTAAACCGGGTCCCACTATGCCTTCTCTTACTTCAGCAGGAATGTGAGCCATTTCTTCTCCGCCTATGTTAGCAAAGAATTGATTAATATAATGAACAATCTTTAGCATTATTTTCTCCTCCCTTCCTATCTTGCACTAAGTTTATTGAAGCCCATTTCGTTTGTAGCACCTGTAATAACCTGAAGCTCTGCGGTTATGCTTCCATCTTTATGCAAGCTTCCGTCAAATCCGCCGGCAATTACATCTGCCACTTCAACATGACCTATTATCTTTTCCATAGGAGGCAATTCTATTACTTCATTTGCGTTTCCTCCGGAAACAACAGCATCAGCTTTTGCGTCTGCATCTGCCAATGACTGGGAAGTACCGTCTCTTCCGGCATATTCATCAGTAATAAGTACTGTTTTAATACCCTTTGATTCGATTTTCTTGCAGTTCATTATCAAGTCTGTGTCAGGATTTCCAAATCCTTCTTCAGAAATAATAACTCCGTCAACGCCAAGATATTCCGCAAGCTTAGCACTCCAGTTTGACGACCTTTCCTTATCAGCAAGATAAACATTTTCGTTAGTGATAATAACTCCCACAAAGTTCAATGTTTTGCCGTGCTCCGCATACAAATCATGGATAACCGGATTGTTTAAATGATGATATGTTGTATTTTTGTCGCAAGCAGATACGCAGTTACCGCTTACTATAGCGCCATCCATTATTTCAGTAGGATAAATCATAGTCGTTAAGGACTGTTTTGCATCAATTCCGTAAACGTAAGTATCATGCATAAGTCCTTGACTTTGAAGCATCAATACATATGCCACTCTCGGAAGAGCCGGATATTGCTTAAGTCCTTCTATCAGCGTCGGTGTTTCAAATACTTCGACTTCATCTGGAGTTAATTCTCTTGCAAGTTCGCCAAGATAAAGAGCTACCTTGTATCCCGCAAATCTTAAAGCTTTCTCATGCTCATGCTGCTTTAAGCTGTCAACAGGTTCGCAAATTAAAACTAAATTGTTAAGCTTTGAAAATGGCGTATACTCTGCTCCCAGTCCGGTCATATCTATGATACCTTCCTGGAAACCGACTATTTTGCCGGTTGTTACAACAGCAGCGCCCTTTAACACATTTGTTTTTCCGGAACCCACAGTTTCTACCTTGTTAATCATTCCGGGGAATATACCTCCGGGACCTTCAACCTTAACCCTTGGTTCAATAACATCTTTTACAGGCATTATACGAACGCTGTCTCCCGGCTTCGCCAGTTCAACATCTGCTGATTTAAAATTCTGGTCTTCTAGAACTAATGCTTTTACCGCTTCTTTGTTAACGTACAATGTACCGTTTTCTACTTTGGATACATCAGAAAACTGAATATCCTTAATAAAAACATAGCCTAATTCTAATTTCAAAAAATTCACCTCCATATTTTTTTAGAGTGTTATATATTTAACGCGCTTTCAAGCACGGTTAAATCAATTAACTTCAAATCTTCCTTAATTTTATCGGTTAACTTCTCCAATTTGCTTTTATTGAACTTATCATATGTAATTATTGCATTTTCAATCATATAAATTGAATTA
>ENA-UOOK01001544-UOOK01001544.1-fermentation-metagenome-genome-assembly--contig:-NODE-1544-length-30106-cov-31.657482_pt1 | contig 30106 bp, 32 predicted proteins | sample MGYA00245777_ERZ724023 | MGnify/ENA primary metagenome ERZ724023 (study PRJEB28704, sample SAMN03018312) | fermentation metagenome | biome: anthropogenic terrestrial biome; feature: soil...
GTCCGTAGTGGGCTTTCACCACCAAGTTATTGCCCATGCTGGGCACACTAAAAAACCTCAAGCTTCATAAGCTCGAGGTTTTAACCAGAAAATTTGATGCTCCATCCCTGAAACTCCCAGCGATTAAAGGAATGGGCTTTCGTCTAAGCTTTTGTAAACTCCAACCTAAATCTAAGAATTGCTTGACCCTTTTAATTCTATAACTACTTTTCTATACGGTTCCTCACCTTCACTATGAGTTTCAACATAAGGATTATCTTGAAGTGCTGTATGAATTATTCTTCTCTCATATGGATTCATAGGTTCTAAAGTAATGCTCTTATTATACCTTTTAACTTTTGATGCAAGCTTATTTGCAAGTTTTATTAAAGTTTCTTCTCTTTTGCTTCTATAGTTTTCAGTATCAAGTATTACTTTCTTAAACTCATCATCTTCCCTATTATTTTTATTAATAACAAGGCTCAAAAGATACTGCAAAGCATCCAGGGTTTCCCCCCTATAACCTATAATAATGCCCATATTAGATCCAACAAGATTTACCTTTAAACAGTTTCCTTCATCCTTAACCTGAATTTCACATTTTAAATTCATACTGTCAAAAATATCACCTAAAAAAGCTTTTGCTATGGTCTCATAATTATTTTTTAAAGTTAATTTAACCTTTGCAGGTTTTGAACCAAGTCCAAATATACCTTTACTACCTTGTGTAATTACTTCAACATTGACTTTATCAATATCTTCTACATTAAGTTCTTTTAATCCATTTGATATAGCATCATCTACAGTTTTACCAACTGATTCTAAGGTTTTCAATCCTCACACCACCTTATTTAACTACCTTATCCTCTTCTGTTTTTTGCATATATTTTTTTAAAATAAAGAGTTGCATTAACATCTGAAGTAAGTTGCTGATTATCCAATAAAGCCATAACGCAGCTTTTGATTTATAAAGCATAACAACAAATATAATTGACATAAAAAGATTCATCCTCTTTTGCTGCGCTATTTGTGGATCGTCATCGTCTGCGTCCTTAGGAAGCATCATGATTCCATAAAAATATTGAGTTAAACCCGATAATATAGGAAGTATCATTGTTTTATCAGGTGCACCTAAGCTTTTTAACCATAAAAAAGGTACGCCATCAAAACCAGGAAAGTTTTGTATTACCTCATACATAGCTATGAATATTGGAAACTGAATTAACATTAATAAGCATCCTGACATTGGATTGATACCAAGTTCTTTTTGAAGTTCCATCTGCTTTTTTTGAAGCTTTTGAGGATCATTTTTATATTTATCCTGAAGTTCTTTAAATTTAGGCTGGAATTCAGTCATCTTTGCTGAAGATTTTGTCTGCTGAATAGTAAGTGGTAGAAGTATCAACTTAATAATTAATGTAAATATGAGAATATCAAGAAAGTATTGCCAGCTTGGATTAGAAATTCCCATAGAAATTAGCATACTGTGAATTAGCATAAAAAAACTTGTTAAAGGTTTTACTAATACTTTCAAAGGTTTATCCTCCCTCTTTTATATAAACAACTATGTGTTATATCCAATGTATTTAATAAATATTATACTATTAATAAACGATTATGGAAATATTAATCCAAATATTTTTACAAATTAAGGGACAGGGTCATATCCACCAGGATTAAATGGCTGACATCTCAAAATTCTTTTTATAGACATATAGCTGCCCTTTAAAGCTCCATACTTTTCTAATGCCTCAATTGCATATTCTGAGCAAGTAGGGTAAAACCTACAGCAAGGAGGCTTTAATGGTGAAATATATTTCCTATAAAATTTTATTAAAAATATTAAGAATTTTTTCAATTTAACTCCCTCTTAAACATAAAATAATAACTCTGAAATTCATTAATAGCAAATAATGTTTAAAACTAAAAATTTCTCATTAATTCAATTAAATGAATTCCACAAGCAGCTTCCAATATATATTTTATTTTAAAAATAGACAACCTATACTTTATTAAGTAAATTAGTTTTTTTAAATAAATAATACATAGATTTTTTTATTTTATAATAATCTGCATCTGCAGCATTTATCCTAACAATAAAAATTAAATCATAACCTTTTTTAATATCATCTTTACAAAGCCTATAATTTTCTCTAATAAGCCTTTTTATTTTATTTCTTACAACACTATTTCCAACTTTTTTACTAATTGATATTCCTGTTCTATTTATGTTTTTTCTATTTTTCAAAACATATAAAACTAAGTTTTCATCACTGTATGATTTCCCATGAGCATAAATATATCTAAACTGCGAATTTTTTTTTATCTTTTCCTCACCATTCATTAATTAATCTCCTTTTTTACAGGAACAAAATCTAATTAACAACCTATATACAGATTTTGCTAAATAAATTAAAGAAATTATATTTTTTCAATTTTAGTATAAAATATAATTTCTTTTTTTTACTTAAAAGGTTGAGAAAAAGGCCACGAAAAAGCGGCCCTTATGCTGTCAATTTCTTTCTTCCTTTTCTTCTTCTTCTCTGAAGAACCAATCTTCCTGAACGAGTCTTCATTCTTTTTCTGAATCCGTGTTCTTTGCTTCTCTGTCTCTTTTTTGGTTGGTAAGTTCTAAGCACAACAAGCACCCCCTTTATTATGTTTATATCACATATACTATTTTCATATGGTAATACAACTATTACGATTATATATTTACGTAAGAAAACTGTCAAGAAATTCATAGCACTATTGTATTAGTAATTTAGATAAATTTAATTGCAAAAGTAAATTATATCTAAATTACAAAATAGATTTAATATAGTAAAAATAATATGTGGATAAAATTATCAACATATTATTTTTTTGTGGATAACTATTGATAGAAATTAAAATATTTGATAATATAGTTATGCACTTGTTAATAACTAATCCTAAAATGTTTATTTTTTGTGGATAATTAAATTTTATGCACAGCTGTGGATAAGCCTGTGTATAACTATGTGAATTGTATGTGTAAAACCTGTTTTTATTATTCATAAAGCTTTGAGTATACTACGTTTTTATAAAACGACTTTTTTTTATAAAATCTGTGCATAACTCTTATTTTTTTATTATTTATTCTAAATATCGACATTATGTGAATAACTTTTTCATAAATTATCAACAGACGTATAATCTTAAAAAAAATATTTTTAAAAACTATTATTTGTTATTAAATCTGTGTATAACTATTCTTTATAATAGATAATAACAAAATAGGAGGAAACATCATGAATAATGAATTAATGGACATATGGGAAAAAACAATAAATATAGTTAAAGGAGAACTTTCAGAAGTTGGATTTAATACATGGATAAAATGTATTGAGCCAATTGAAATGACATCAGATACTATTATACTTTCTGCCCCAAACGATTTTACAAAAGGAATATTAGAAGCAAGATATAAAAATCTGATTTCCAATGCACTAAAACTTGTTACATCTAAAAAATACAATTTAAAATTTGTCCTGCCATCAGAAGATGGTTTAAATAATATTGCAGATGACACAAAAAACAAAAATGATCCCAAATTTGAAAACTATGAAGAAAAAAACGGTGATGATTTTAAATCTTCCTCCTGGCTTAATCCTAAATATACTTTTGATACTTTTGTTATAGGCAACAGCAATCGTTTTGCTCATGCTGCCTCCCTTGCAGTAGCAGAATCACCAGCAAAAGCATATAACCCTCTATTTATATATGGGGGAGTTGGACTTGGAAAAACCCATCTTATGCATGCTATAGGCCACTATATATTAGATAAAAACTCTGAATCAAAAGTAGTTTATGTCTCATCAGAAAAATTTACTAATGAACTAATAAACTCTATTAAAGATGATAAAAATGTAGAATTTAGAAATAAATATAGAAATGTAGATGTCCTTCTTATTGATGATATACAGTTTATTGCAGGAAAAGAAAGAACCCAAGAAGAATTTTTCCATACCTTTAATGCACTTTATGAAGCAAATAAACAAATTATAATTTCAAGTGATAGGCCTCCAAAAGAAATACCAACTCTTGAAGACAGACTTCGTTCAAGATTTGAATGGGGACTTATAGCAGATATTCAGCCCCCTGATTTTGAAACAAGAATTGCTATATTAAAAAAGAAGGCTGATATTGAACATTTAAATGTTTCAAATGATGTAATGGTATATATAGCAAATAAAATACAATCAAATATAAGAGAACTTGAAGGCGCACTAATAAGAATTGTAGCTTATTCCTCATTAACAAACAAAGAAATTACTGTTGATTTAGCTTCTGAAGCTTTAAAGGATATCATTTCAAATAAATCAGAAAAAATAACTGTAGATACTATACAGGAAGTTGTTGCGGATTACTATAATCTTAGAATAGAAGATTTTAAATCAAAAAGAAGAACCAGAAATGTGGCATATCCAAGACAAATAGCCATGTATCTTACAAGGAAGTTAACTGATCTGTCTCTTCCTAAAATAGGTGAGGAATTTGGGGGAAGAGATCACACTACAGTAATACATGCTTATGAAAAAATCTCAGAGGAATTAGAGAAGGATGATGCCTTAAAACAAGCTATGGGTGAAATAGAAAAAAGACTTCAGCAAAAATAATCCACAGTTGTGGATATGTATTGTAGATATTTTGTTGATAAATAAATTACTAATTTTTTATTTATAATACTGTGGATAACTTGTACTACTATGTAAACATTTTATCCACAATTATTTTTTATACAAAATGCCAGCCCTTCTTTAATAAATGACTTATCCACAGTATAAACAGTCCCTACTACTATTACTACTATATATACTATATAAGCTCTCTATAATATAGCTTAAAAACTGCCTGTGGATATATTTATCCAATGGCTGTAATCTATAATATTTCCTTATTGTTAAAAAAATATCTAAGGAGGATTTAAAAATGAAATTTTATTGTGAAAAAGATATCATCCAAAATGCTATAAATACTGTTCAAAAAGCAACAAGTACAAAAACTACATATCCTATACTTGAAGGTATTTTAATTGACGCAAAAGATAATACTCTTAAATTTACTGCTACAGATCTTGATTTAGGAATTGAAACATATATAAATGCAAATGTAGCAGAAGAGGGTTCCATTGTAGTAAAATCAAGTCTTTTTGGAGAAATTATAAGGAAACTTCCTGATGATACTGTTATGATTGAAACTAATGGAGATAATATAATTATCAAATGTCAAAAATCTGAGTTTACATTAGTTGGAAATAATTACGAGGAATTTCCTAAACTCCCCACTATAAATGAAAACAGTATGTATGAAATATCCCAAGATGTACTTAAAAATATGATAAGACAAACTATTTTTGCAACTGCACAGGATGAAACAAGACCAATACTTACAGGAGTTTTATTTGAAGTTAAAGATGGAAAATTAAGTTTTGTTGCATTAGATGGTTATAGACTTGCAGTTAAATCCTGTGAAATTAATAGTAAAAATAACATAAGTGCAGTAATTCCAGGAAAAACATTAAATGAAATATCAAAAATATTGGAAATATCAGATGAAAAAGTAAAAATAACTTTTACACCTAATCATATACTTTTTAATTTAGGAAATACAAAGATTATATCAAGACTTTTAGATGGCGAATTTATAAATTACAGACAAATAATTCCTGATGAATACAATCTAAGAGCAAAGGTTAAAACAAATAAACTTTTAGATAGTATAGAAAGGGCATCTCTTTTAGCAAGGGAAGGCAAAACAAACTTAATTAAATTCAACATATTGGATAAACAAATTATTGTAACTTCTAATTCTCAAATGGGAAAAGTAAATGAAGAGGTTGAAATCGAGCTTGAAGGACAAGGGATAAAAATAGCATTCAATTCAAAATATTTTATTGATGTTTTGAGAACAATTGATTCAGAAGAAATATATTTGGAGTTTTCTACTAGTGTAAGCCCGTGTCTTGTAAAAAAAGCAGATTCAAATGATTATATTTATCTTGTCCTTCCTGTTAGGTTAGTAGATAATGATTAGTTCTCTTTTTTTTATATAATATGATAAAATATAAATATACTTATATTATCTGTTAATATTTAAATGTGGAGGGTTTACGATTATAATGGAATATGTGACAATACAAACTCCTTATATAAAGCTTGATCAATTTTTAAAGTTAGCTGGCGCTGCTTCTACAGGTGGAGAAGCAAAAATAATGATAATGGATGGGCAAATAAAAATCAATGGAGTTATTTCCAGGGAAAGAGGAAAAAAGTTACATAAGGATGATATAATAGAGATTAATGGAAATAAGCATTATCAAATTATTTAATTGGGAGAAGTATTATGTATGTAAGTACTCTTGACCTTATAAATTTTAGAAATTATTCAAAGCTCAATATTAATTTCAATAAAAGTCTAAATGTTTTTATAGGGGAAAATGCCCAGGGAAAAACTAATATTTTAGAATCAATATATTTTATAAGTACTACTAAATCCCATAGAACAATAAAGGATAGAGAATTAATAAAATGGGGGAGTGAAAAAGCTTATATAGGTGCTAATGTTAACAGAAATTCAGGAAAATATTTGATTGAATCCCTTATAGGAAATGATAATAAAGTAAATTTTAAATTAAACGGTGTTAAAAAAAATAAATATTCTGATATATTAGGTACACTGAATACTGTGATTTTTTCACCTGAAGATTTAAGATTAATAAAAGATGGGCCAGCTGTAAGAAGAAGGTTTATTGATGGTGAATTAAATCAAATTAAACCTAAATATCAATATAATTTAGCACAATATAACAGAGCTTTAATTCAAAGAAATAATATATTAAAATCATTAAAGGGTTCAAACTCAAATAGGATTACAGCAGAAATTTTTGGTGAGCAATTAGCTAAATATGGAAGCGAAATTTGTGAGGAAAGATATAACTTTATAAAAAAACTATCATTGGTTTCAAGATTAATTCATCGAAAAATTACAGATGGAAATGAAGAAATTGAGCTTATATATGAATGCAGCACAGGGGATTTTAAAAATAAGGAATATACAAGGAATCAACTTTTATCTTATTATACCGATTCAATAGATGAGGATATTAGGAAGGGTTTTACAGCAAAAGGACCTCATAGGGATGACCTTATGATTAAAATAAATGGAATTGATGCAAGAGCTTATGGTTCGCAGGGACAGCAAAGAACAGCAGCTTTATCTCTCAAATTATCTGAACTTGAAATAATTAAATCTGAAACTCTTGAATACCCTGTACTCCTTTTAGATGATGTACTTTCAGAACTTGATATTAAAAGACAAAAGTTTTTATTAGAATCATTAAAAGATATCCAAACATTTATAACATGTACAAGTTTTTCAGAACTAAATAATTTAAATTTTGAAAGTAAAGATATATTTTTAGTTCATGGCGGAACTCTATCTAAGTATTAGAATTACTTGATTATTTTAGTTTGGAATCTATGATTCTTTTATATATATGGTTATTTAGTCGAGAAATTAAGGAGGATAATTTTATGTTCTTGCATCTTGGAGAAAATGTAGTTATTCCATTAAATGAAGTTATTGCCATATTTGATATAGATTCAACTGCAAATATGGATACTAGACATTTTTTAAAAATTGCAGAAGAAGAAGGCTTTATTTATAGAATTACAAAAAATTCACCTAAATCTTTTGTATTAACAGAAAGGGATAAAAAAAGTATTATATATTTGTCACCAATATCTTCACTTACTCTTTCGAAACGCAGCGGATTTTGTGATGAACTTTAATTGGAAGGTGATTTAAATGGAAAAGGTAAATCAAATTTATGATGCAAATACAATACAAATATTAGAAGGATTAGAAGCAGTTAGAAAAAGACCAGGCATGTATATTGGAAGTACAGGTCCAAGAGGACTTCATCATCTTGTTTATGAAATTGTAGATAATTCTATTGATGAAGCTATTGCTGGATACTGTAAAAACATAGATGTTACTATTCATGAGGACAATTCTGTAACTGTAGTAGATGATGGTCGTGGAATACCCGTTGATATTCATCCTAAAGTACATAAGCCGGCAGTTGAAGTTGTACTTACTATGCTTCATGCAGGTGGAAAATTTGGTGGTGGAGGATATAAGGTATCCGGAGGTCTTCATGGTGTTGGATCTTCTGTTGTAAATGCTCTTTCCGAATGGCTTGAAGTTGAAGTAAGGCAAAAGGGCCATGTATATAAACAGAAATATGAAAGAGGAAAAGCTGTAACAGAACTTGAAATTATAGGTGATTCAAATAAAACTGGAACAACTATTACGTTTAAGCCTGATTCTGAGATTTTTGAAACTATAGAATTTGACTATGACACTCTTCTTCAAAGATTAAGGGAGGTGGCTTTTTTAACCAAAGGAGTAAAGATAACTTTGGTTGATGAGAGAAATAACAAAAAAGAAGTAATGCATTATGAAGGTGGAATTATTGAATTTGTTAAATATTTAAACAGAAATAAGGAGTCCCTTCATAGTGAGCCAATTTATATAGAAGGAGAAAAGGATGATACTTTAGTTGAAATAGCACTTCAGTATAATGATGGATACAATGAGGGCATATATTCTTTTGCTAATAATGTTGAGACTTCTGAAGGTGGAACCCATGTTGCAGGTTTTAAAAATGCACTTACCAGATCTATAAATGATTATGCAAGAAAATATGGCTTTATTAAAGAAAATGAAAAAAATTTGTCAGGTGAGGATACGAGAGAGGGAATTACAGCTGTAATTTCAGTTAAATTAACAGATCCTGAATTTGAAGGTCAAACCAAAACAAAACTTGGAAACACAGAAGTCAGAACTATTGTTGATAATATATTTGGAGAAAAAATGGAGGCATTTTTAGAAGAAAATCCTGAAGATGCAAGGATAATTCTTGACAAATGCCTTATGGCATCAAGGGCAAGAGAGGCAGCAAGAAAGGCAAGGGAACTTACCAGAAGAAAAACTGCCCTTGAAAGTACAGCACTTCCAGGAAAGCTTGCGGATTGCTCTGAAAGGGATCCAAAACTTTGTGAAATATTTCTTGTAGAGGGAGAATCTGCAGGAGGCTCCGCTAAGGGAGGACGTGACAGAAAATTTCAAGCTATACTTCCACTTAGAGGAAAAATAATGAACGTAGAAAAGCAAAGATTAGATAAAGTTTTATCCTATCAAGAAATAAGAAATATGATAACAGCTTTTGGAGCTGGTATTGGTGATGAGTTTGATATAAGCAAGATAAGATATGATAAGATAATAATAATGACAGATGCCGATGTAGATGGTGCTCATATTAGGACTCTTCTTTTAACATTTTTCTTTAGATATATGAAAGATTTAATTGATGAAGGTCATGTCTATATAGCTCAACCTCCTTTGTATAGGATTACCAAAGGAAAGAAAATAAATTATGTATATAGTGATAAGGAGCTTGAGAATAAACTTAATACAATAGGAAAAGACGGTATAGATATTCAAAGGTATAAAGGTCTTGGAGAAATGAACCCAGAACAGCTTTGGGAAACAACTATGAATCCCGAGGATAGAACTCTTGTTAGGGTTAATATAGAGGATGCAGTTGCGGCAGATGAAATATTTACAATACTTATGGGAGATAAAGTTGAACCAAGAAAAGAATTTATACAGGAAAATGCAAAGAAAGTTCAAAATCTTGATATATAGATTGTTTTTAATGCTATAGGTAAAGTAAAAATGAGGTGAACAAATGGAAGAGAATAAGAATGAAAAGCTTATTAATGTTGATATAAAGGATGAAATGAAAAAATGTTATATAGATTATGCTATGAGTGTAATAGTGGGAAGGGCTCTTCCTGATGTGAGAGATGGACTTAAACCTGTTCATAGGAGAATATTATATTCAATGAATCAACTCGGATTATCTCCTGATAAACAATACAGAAAATCAGCAAGAATAGTTGGAGATGTTCTTGGTAAATATCATCCACATGGTGATACTGCGGTTTATGATGCCATGGTTAGGCTTGCTCAGGATTTTTCTACTAGATATCCTCTTGTTGATGGACATGGAAACTTTGGTTCAGTTGATGGTGACAGTCCTGCTGCTATGCGTTATACAGAAGCAAGGCTTTCTAAAATTGCTATGGAAATGATGAGGGATATTGGAAAGAACACTGTAGATTTTGTAGATAATTTTGATGGAAGTGAAAAGGAACCTTCCGTTTTGCCAGCGAGATTTCCAAACTTACTGGTAAATGGTTCTTCAGGTATAGCAGTTGGTATGGCAACAAATATACCTCCGCACAATTTAAAAGAAGTTATCGATGGAACTATAATGTTAATTGATAACCCTGATGCTACCATTGATGAGTTAAATACAAAAATAAAAGGGCCAGATTTTCCTACAGCTGGTATAATATATGGAAAAGACGGAATAAAAAATGCTTATGAAACAGGAAGAGGAAAAATAACAGTTAGAGCAAAAGCAGAGATTGTAGAAGAAAATGGCAGAAATAAAATTATTGTAACGGAACTGCCTTATCAAGTTAATAAGGCAAAACTTGTTGAGAATATAGCTGATCTTGTTAAGGATAAAAAAATTGAAGGCATATCTGATCTTAGAGATGAATCAGATAGAGAAGGAATGAGGATTGTCATAGAATTAAAAAGGGATGCCAATCCTAATGTAGTTTTAAATTTATTGTATAAGCATACAAAGATGCAGGATACCTTTGGTGTTATTATGCTTGCTCTTGTAGATGGAGAGCCAAAGGTATTAAATCTTAAAGAAGTGCTTTCATATTATATTTCATTTCAAGAAGAGGTTATAAGGAGAAGAACTCAATTTGATTTAGATAAAGCCGAGGCAAGAGCCCACATATTAGAAGGACTTAAAATTGCACTTGACCATATTGATGAGGTTATAAATTTAATTAGAGGTTCAAAAACCCCTGATATTGCAAAAGAGGGTCTTATAAGTAAGTTTGGTTTGTCAGAAAAGCAGGCTCAAGCAATACTTGATATGAAACTTCAAAGGCTTACAGGACTTGAACGTGAAAAAATAGAAGAGGAATATGATGAGCTTATTAAAACAATAAATCATTTAAAAGAAATATTATCAAATGAAAAGCTGATACTTGATATTATAAAAAATGAGCTTACTGAAATCAAAGTAAAATATGGTGATGCAAGAAGGACAAAGATTACAAATAAATCAGATGAAATAAATCTAGAAGATTTAATTCCTGAAGAGGATGTAGCTGTTACTATTTCTCATTCAGGATATATAAAGAGACTTCCTATTGATACTTATAGAAGCCAAAAAAGAGGAGGAAAAGGAATACAGGGGTTATCTGTAAGGGATGATGATTTTGTGGAAAACTTATTTATTACTTCAACCCATAATAACCTTATATTCTTTACTAATATGGGAAGAGCCTATGCTCTTAAAGCTTTTGAAATTCCTGAAGCCTCAAGAACTGCAAGAGGAACAAATATTGTCAACATACTTCCTCTAAATGGGAGAGAAAGAATTCAGGCAGTTATACCAATAAAAGAATTCTATGAAGATGCATATGTTGTATTAGCAACTAAAAATGGAATTATTAAAAAGACTCCTCTAAGTGGATTATCATCTATAAGAAAAAGTGGAGTTAATGCTATAAATCTTAAACCAAATGATGAGATAATAAGTGTAAAGCTTACAGATGGAAATCAAAGAATAACTGTAGTAAGTCAAAATGGATATGCAATAACTTTCGAAGAAAGTGATGTAAGAAGTATGGGCAGAACTGCAGCAGGAGTAAAAGCTATCTCTTTGAGAGATGGAGATATTGTAGTTTCTATGGAAATTTATGATAAAGATTCAGATCTTTTAATTGTTAGTGATAATGGATTTGGAAAGAGAACCTCATTTACAAACTATTCAGTTCAAGGCAGGGGAGGAAAAGGATTAAAGACATACAAGGTTACTAAAAAGACAGGAAAAATCATTGGAGCTAAAACAGTTAAAGATAATGATGAAATAATGTTAATAAATAATAGCGGTGTTATTATTAGACTTGAAGTAAATAATATATCAAGATTAAGCAGAAATACAAGCGGCGTAACTTTAATGAAGACAAAAAAGGATGAAAAGATTTTATCTATTGCAAAGATTAACAGTAATGATTCTGATGAAGAAGAAAATGAAGATGCTAATTCTCCTCAAAAATAATTAATATATAAAGATTTAAGAATGCTATAGGAAACAAAATGTTTCCTATAGCCATTTTTTATTTACTGTAGTTTGTATTTGGAGCGATCATATTAAATCAGGCTGTAATTAAATTTATAATTTGAAATATAGATTATAAATGCCCGCTGCGATAAGAAAAATATATTCCATTCACTTTTCCCGTTTGCAAAGAAGCTCTAAGGTGAAAAATGCCAGACAGCTGTAGGGAATGGTCTTGACCGTTCCTCCGGGGGGATGCACGGAATCGTGGTGGCGGAACGGTCAAGACCGCTTTAACTTACATTTAGCGGAAGTGTAAAACTATGGAGATTTATGTTGCAAGAATGTAATAAGTATATTATAATAAATTGTATATAATATTTTTAATATTTTGTCTACTTTTAAATAAACAAGTCTTAAAAGCCAAAGTACTTCTAAAAATGGAGGGAAATGGTTTAATGAAAAAATTTAGTTTAAAGCCGAATATCGTGTATGAAAAAGATTCTATTGAATATTTACGTGAAATAAACATTAAAAATTCATTAATAATTACAGATAAATTTATGGTTAAATCTAATATAACTAAAAAAGTAACAGGTATTTTAGATGAAGAAGAAGCTAAATATGAAATTTTCTCCAAGGTACAACCTAACCCATCTTCAGATTTGGTTGTAGATGGAGTAGCTGTTATGCTGAAATTAAAACCTGATTCAATTATAGCTATAGGGGGAGGCTCTGCAATAGACACGGCAAAAGGCATAATTTTGTTTTATATGAACATAATGAATAAATCCAGTAAAGAAAATGTTGTAAAGCCTTATTTTATAGCAATACCTACAACAAGTGGCACAGGTTCTGAGGTTACATCGTATTCTGTCATTACAGATAATGATACTAATGTAAAAATAGCATTTAGTGAAGATATTATGTTACCTGATTTGGCAATTTTGGACTCTGATTTTACTAAAAGCGTCCCTCCTTCAGTCACAGCTGATACTGGGATGGATGTATTTACTCATGCATTGGAAGCTTTAGTATCAAATCAATCATCGGATTTTACTGATACTTTAGCAAGTGGAGTTTTAAAGATAGTATTTAGTTATTTATTAAGAGCATATCGTAATGGAAATGATACTTTAGCTAGACAAAAGATGCATAATGCATCATGTATGGCTGGAATAGCTTTCACGAATTCTACAGTTGGTATAAGTCATAGTATGGGACATGCTTTTGGAGCAAGGTTTAAAGTATCTCATGGTAGATCAGTTGCCATACTTTTACCATATGTTGTAGAATATAATTCATTTGATAGCATATGTGCACATAAATATAGTGATTTAGCAAAATCTATTGGGTTGCCTGCATCTAGTATAGAACAGGGAGTTTCTTCATTAATTGAAAGTATAAAAGTTCTCAATAGAAAGCTTGATATACCAGTATGTATAAAAGAAATGGATATCGATGAAAAAGAGTTCCTTGATGAAATTGAAAATATGTCCCAACTTGCTATGAAAGACGTTTGTACATTGGGAAACCCTAGAAAGCCCACAAAAGGTGATATAGCAGCAATATTTAAGAAAGCATATGAAGGCTAGAAAGATGATTTTATATTTCAAAAAATATTTTAGAATATAGAGTTTACCTGTATCATTGTTCATGCCACTAGTGGTGGCAAAATGGAGGTTACTATGAATAATTTTTTCCATCTTTCTGAGATCATAGATGTTGATGCTTTACAGAAAATACAAGATTATTATTCTAAAGCTACAAGTTTAGCTGTTGTTACAGTCGATTATACGGGCGATCCTATAACTAAGTTTAGTAATTTTTCTAAATACTGTAGCATTATGAGAAAAGATCCAGAATGTAATGATGGATGCTGTCGTTCTGATGCACATGGAGGCTTAGAAGCAGCAAGAATTGGTAAACCATATATATATACATGCCATGGAGGGTTAGTTGACTTTGCTATTCCCATAGTTTTAGAGGGACAGTATTTGGGCTCCATAATGGCTGGACAAGTAAAGTTGGATAAAGGGCCCTTCAATATTGAAAAGTGCAGGGAGCAAGTTGACAATCGATGGCATGATAATGCTGAAGTTATTAATGCTTATAATGAAATACCTATTATATCATATGAAAAGATAGATGCTTCTGCAAATATGATGTATATAGTTGCAAATCAAATGGTAGAAAAGGGACTTGCAAATGTTTATCAAGAAGAGTTAAATAAAAAAAGTTTGGAATTATTAGAAGAAACTAAGATTAAATCAGAGTTAGAGAAATCTTTAAAAACTGCAGAACTTAAAGCATTACAATCTCAGTTAAATCCCCATTTTTTATTCAATGTTTTAAATACTATAGGGAATCTAGCCTTATTAGAAGGAGCAACTAAAACTGAAGAATTAGTTATTTCTTTTTCTGAAATACTAAGATATGCCCTTGAAAACTCGAATCAGTTTGTGACTTTGGGGACTAGTATAGAATACATTAAAAAATATTTAAGTATACAAAAAACTAGGTTTGGTGATAGATTAGAATATAACATTGATATACAAGAAGAACTATTGGATATTAACATTCCTTTTATGACATTACAACCTTTTGTTGAAAACTCTATTATTCACGGATTGGAATGTAAGGAAGGTGGAGGAATTATAAATATTGCGGCTAAATCTGCTGGAAAAGATGCAGTTATAAGCATAATAGATAATGGCGTAGGAATTCCTAAAGATAAGCTAGATGCGATACTAGATAAGTCATCACGGGAATATTTTGAAGATAAATCTACATGCATAGGAATAAAAAATGTAGATAATATTCTTAAAGGTTACTTTGGAGAAAAATATGGTATAAGCATAGATAGTAAATTAAATAAGGGCACAATTGTTACTATTAAGATTCCTAAGACAAGTAATCCAGGGGGTGCTTTAAGTGTATAAAATACTATTAGTAGATGATGAGTATTTAGAGAGAAAGGCTTTGAAAAAGGTTATATGTGAAAATTTAAACTATGCTGAAATCATTGGACAGACTGGTTCAGGAAAAGAGGCAGTTGAATTAAGTGATAAATTAAACCCTCATTTTATATTTATGGATATTAAGATACCAGGAATAGATGGAATAGAGGCTGCTAGAAGAATAAAAGAGAAAGATCCAAACAAAGTAATAATAATGTTAACTGCATATGATAATTTTGAATTTGCTCAAAGAGCTATAAAGGCAGGAGCAAATGATTATATATTAAAGCCGGTGCGAAGTACAGAAATAATAAATATAATAGAAAAACATTATAATAATATGGATAGTAAAATGGAGGAAGCATCAATAGGTGATGTTTCTACAAATAATATAGTTTCTAAAGAACTTTTAAAGGCTATCGAATATATAAAAGCTAATTTTTACAATGGAATAACCTTAAATGATGTTGCCCGCCATGTAAACTTAAATGCTTATTATCTAAGTAAATTATTTAAGAAAGAGTTAGGAATTAATTTTATTGATTATGTTACCTCTTGTAAAATGGAAAAGGCAAAGGAATTTTTAAAAGATACAGATATGCCTATTATAAATATTGCCATTGAGTTAGGATATAATGGACCTAATTATTTTAGCAAGGTTTTTAAGAAAAACTTTGGAATAACGCCTTCTCAATATAGGGATGAAAAAAAGAATGAAAGAATAAAGAAATTAAAGAGTAATCCTTTTATGAAAAATACACCTAGAATCAATGGTGGATGGGATATATAATATTTTTAACAGGTGCTGTTGCACTAAGGAATTTACATACAATATATTGATTGCAAACTTAAAGTTAACACAATATATTGTAGCATTTATTCTTAGTGCAACAGCACCTGTTTTTATGCATATGGATATGGAAGTAATTTGAAAATGACAATAAAGTATAATATCAGGACAAAAAAGTATCTTTTTTAGCACACAAATGTGTGTATTTTTTTTTGCTAAAAAAGGAAATGATTTTTTTACAGTATCAAGCCAAGATATTATAACGACAAAATAAGTTTTAAATACTACAATTAATATATTTAAATATATTATATATGGCTTTTAAGACTTGTTTTAATTCCAAAAATATAGGAATGTAAGGAGGTTTAAATAATGGAAAATGAAGCCCTAGGAATGATTGAAACAAAAGGATTAGTAGGTGCAATAGAAGCAGCCGATGCGATGGTAAAATCAGCAAATGTTCGGTTAATAGGCTATGAAAAAATAGGTTCAGGATTAGTTACAGTAATGGTAAGAGGTGATGTAGGTGCAGTTAAAGCTGCTACTGATGCAGGGACTGTGGCAGCTAACAATGTGGGTAAAGTAGTTTCAGTTCATGTAATTCCAAGACCACACAAAGATGTGGAAAACATTTTACCTAGTTTACCTAGTAAGTAGTAAAAATATTTCGGAGGTGTAGATAAATGCAAGAAGAACTGAAAGACAAAATCACGGGAGAAGTAATGAAAAAGCTTGAAGATGAGAAAAAAAAGGTAAAGGAAGGCAGCAATGCGTGTAAATCTTCTAGTAAGAGTTGTGGATTAACAGAATTTGTTGGAACAGCTGAAGGGGATACTATAGGTTTAGTCATAGCTAATGTGGATTATAATTTGCATGAATTTATGAAATTAGATAAGAGATTTAGATCTATAGGTGTCATAGGTGGACGTACAGGAGCAGGTCCCCAAATAATGGCAGCAGATGAAGCAGTTAAAGCTACAAATACAGAAATAATTAGTATTGAACTCCCAAGGGATACAAAGGGAGGAGCTGGTCACGGTTCATTAGTTATATTTGGTGCAGAAGATGTATCAGACGCAAGAAGGGCTGTAGAAGTTTCATTAAAAGAATTAGATAGAACATTTGGGGATGTATATGGAAATGAAGCTGGTCATCTTGAGTTCCAATATACTGCTAGAGCAAGTTATGCGTGTGAAAAAGCGTGGGGAGCAACAGTAGGAAAATCTTTTGGCTTAACAGTAGGAGCACCAGCAGCCATAGGTGTTTTGATTGCAGATGTTGCTGTTAAAGCTGCAAATGTTGATATAATTTCTTATTCTTCTCCAGCACATGGGACGAGCTTTTCAAATGAAGTTATATTGGGAATAACTGGTGACTCAGGAGCAGTTAGACAAGCTATTATAGCTGCCAGAGAAGTAGGAATGAAAGCATTGGGAACTTTGGGTGCTGAACCAAAATCTACTACAACACCATATATTTAGTGGCAAAAAGGAGGGAAACGAAAATGAAAAGATCTAAAAGATTTGAAATTCTTGAACAGCGAGATGTAAATAAAGATGGTTTCGTAAAGGAATGGCCTGAAGTTGGATTGATAGCAATGAATGGTCCAAATGACCCAGAGCCAAGTCTTAAGATAGAAAACGGAAAAATAGTAGAATTAGATGGGAAAAAGCGTGAAGATTTTGACATGATAGATTTGTTTATTGCAGATCATGCAATAAATTTAGATAAAGCCACTGAAGCAATGAAAATAGATTCTACTGAAATGGCAAAGAAAATAGTAGATGTAAATGTACCAAGGGAAGAGATAATAAAACTTACTACAGCTATGACACCAGCAAAGATAGTGGATGTAGTTTCAAAGATGAATGTAGTTGAGATGATGATGGCATTGCAGAAGATGAGAGCTAGAAAAACTCCCTCAAATCAATGTCACGTAACTAATGTTAAAGACAATCCAGTTCAAATAGCCGCTGATGCAGCAGAAGGGGCTTTAAGAGGATTCGATGAAGAGGAAACAACAGTTGCAGTAGCAAGATATGCTCCATTTAATGCTTTAGCATTATTGGTTGGTTCACAAGTGGGAAGAGGCGGAGTATTAACTCAATGTGCAGTAGAGGAAGCTACAGAATTGAACTTAGGTATGAGAGGTTTAACTTGTTATGCTGAAACAGTATCTGTATATGGAACAGAAAAAGTTTTCATAGATGGTGATGATACTCCTTGGTCTAAAGCATTTTTAGCTTCAGCTTATGCATCAAGAGGCCTTAAAATGAGATTTACTTCTGGTACAGGTTCAGAAGTATTGATGGGACATGCTGAAGGAAAATCAATGCTTTATTTAGAGGCAAAATGTATATATATTGCAAGAGGTGCAGGTGTTCAAGGGTTGCAAAATGGTTCTATAAGTTGTATAGGTATTCCAGCTTCAGTTCCTTCTGGTATTAGAGCTGTACTTGCAGAAAACCTTATAACTACATTGGAGGACCTAGAGGTAGCATCAGGAAATGATCAGACTTTCTCACATTCACCAATTAGAAGGACAGCAAGGACTTTAATGCAAATGCTACCTGGAACTGATTTTATATTCTCAGGTTATAGTGCAGTTCCAAATTATGATAATATGTTTGCAGGTTCAAATTTTGATTCATCAGATTTTGACGATTACAATATTCTTCAAAGAGATTTAAAAGTAGATGGAGGATTAAAACCAATTACTGAAGAAGAAGCAATAGCTGTTAGAAATAAAGCAGCTAAGGCTATACAAGCAGTATTTAAAGGTTTAGGACTTCCTACTATAACTGATGAAGAGGTAGAAGCAGCAACATACGCTGATGGAAGCAAAGATATGCCAGAAAGAAATAGGGTAGAGGATATTAAAGCTGCTGATGAAATGATGAATAGAGGAATAACAGGAGTAGATGTAGTGAAAGCACTTTATAAGAATAACTTTGAAGATATAGCAGAGAGAGTATTAAATATGTTGAAACTGAGAGTTTCAGGAGATTATCTTCATACTTCATCTATAGCAGACAAGGATTTTAATGTTATAAGTGCAGTAAACAACTGTAATGACTATATGGGACCTGGCACAGGATACAGAATGAGCGACGAAAGATGGAACGAAATAAAGAATATTAGAAATGCTAAAGGTCCAGAGGATTTTGAATAATTAAATCCTGAAAGGAGGAAATAAAATAAAATGGTTGTTGATGAAAAGATCATTCGTGAAATAGTTGATGAAGTTATAAAAAACTTAAATACTGATGATAAACCAGTATCAAAAGATGAAAAAACAGGACCAGTTTCATTGGGAAGTTTAAAGATGGAAGAAATAGGAACAGCTAAAAAAGGAACTAGAAGTGATGAAGTAGTTATAGGAATAGCTCCAGCTTTTGCAAAATACCAAACTAAAACCATAACCGGTTTACCTCATGATAAGGTTTTAAAGGAATTAATTGCAGGTATAGAGGAGGAAGGCTTAAAAGCCAGAGTTGTTAGAGTAAACAAAACTTCAGACGTTGCTTTTATAGGACTTGAAGCAGCTAAGCTAAGTGGTTCAGGTATTGGCATAGGGATACAGTCAAAAGGTACTACTATCATTCATCAAAAAGATTTGCAGCCATTAAGTAACTTAGAGCTTTTTCCACAAGCACCAGTAATAACATTAGATGTATATAGGGCTATAGGGAAAAATGCAGCAAAGTATGCAAAGGGAGAATCACCAGATCCAGTGCCGACTCTAAATGATCAAATGGCAAGACCAACGTACCAGGCATTAGCAGCAATTCTTCATATAAAAGAAACAGAGCATGTGGACGAGAATGGTAAATCTATAGAACTCAAGGTAGAGTTTTAACTATTGGAGGTGAATTTAATGGATAAAGAAAAAATGATAGAAGAAGTTGTTAAGCAAGTTATGATGTCAATGAAAGATGATTCAGATAATTCAGATAAAATGGTGCCCAAGGAATGTGAAAATAAATCTTCGGGGGCAAAAATAGATCCTAAGAGAGATTATCCTTTAGCAAAAAAACGCCCAGAACTGATTAAGACTCCTACAAATAAGAAGCTTGAAGATATAACCTTAGAGAATGTTTTAAATGGAAATATTACGTCTACTGATGTTAGAATATCACCAGAAACATTGGAACTGCAAGCAGAGGTGGCTGAAGGAGTAAATAGGGATCCATTTGCTAAAAATTTAAGAAGGGCAGCTGAGCTTATAGCTATCTCAGATGAAAGAATATTAGAGATATACAATGCACTAAGACCAAATAGATCTACTAAACAAGAGCTATTAGATATAGCTGATGAATTAGAAGAAAAATATAATGCACCAATAAACAGTGATCTTGTAAGAGAAGCAGTAGGAGTATATGAAAAAAGGAATATGTTGAGAAGAGATTAATTATGTATATTCATACGCAACCAGGAGGTTTTATAAATGGAGTTGATAGCAGGTATAGATATAGGAAATGCTACTACAGAGACAGCCTTAGCTAGAATTTATGATGATAATATGGAGTTTTTATCTAGTAGTATTGTTAAAACTACTGGTATAAAGGGTACACGTGAAAACATCAATGGAATATTTGCTTCTCTTAAACAAGCACTTGATAAGGCAAATATAGATATTAAAGACGTAGATTTAATTAGAATAAATGAAGCCGCTCCAGTAATTGGCGATGTAGCGATGGAAACTATAACAGAGACTATTATAACGGAATCTACAATGATAGGGCATAATCCTTCTACACCTGGCGGAATTGGACTAGGTGTTGGCTATACTATAGACATTAGAAGACTAAGAGAATATGATGACAAACAGTCACTGATAGTTATAATTCCAAAAGAAGTGGATTTTATGGAAGCTGCATTTTTAATAAATGAAGCCTTAGAAGATGGAAAGGATATACAAGGAGCTATACTGCAAAAAGATGATGGGGTTTTAGTTAACAATAGATTGATTAAAACCATACCAATAGTAGATGAAGTAGCTTTAATAGATAAAGTACCTAAAGGGGTTAAAGCTGCTATAGAAGTAGCACCTGTTGGTGGTGTAGTAGAAGTTCTTTCAAATCCTTTTGGTATAGCTACTCAATTTGGATTGACTCCAGAAGAAACTAAAATGATAGTTCCAATAGCTAGGGCCCTTATAGGAAATAGATCGGCTGTTGTAATAAAAACTCCTAAAGGAGATGTCAAGGAAAAAAGGATTCCATCAGGTAAGATAAACGTAATCGGAGAAAAGAAAAAAATGTCTGCAGATGTAGAAGAAGGAGCTTCTGCTATAATGGATGCTTTAGAATCATGTTATCCCATTCTCGATATAAATGGAGAACCTGGTACCAATGTAGGGGGAATGTTGGAGAGAGTGAGACAGGTGATGGCAAATCTTACAAAACATAATCCACGTGAAATTAAGATACAGGATTTATTAGCTGTCGATACCTTTGTTCCTCAAAAAGTAAAAGGAGGAATTGCAGGAGAATTTTCCATGGAAAATGCAGTAGGAATAGCAGCTATGGTGAAATCTGATAAATTACAGATGAGCATGATAGCGGAAGAATTAGAAAAGTCTATAGACATTAAGGTTGAAGTTGGTGGAATAGAAGCAGACATGGCTATAAGGGGTGCTCTTACAACTCCTGGTAGTAGTACCCCTCTGGCAATATTGGATATGGGGGCAGGATCCACAGATGCATCTGCTATAGATAACAATGGAAAAATAAAATCTATACATTTGGCAGGTGCAGGTAACATGGTTACTATGCTCATAAATTCTGAGCTAGGGTTGGAAGATTTTGACCTGGCCGAGGATATAAAGAAATATCCACTTGCTAAAGTAGAAAGCCTTTTTCATATTAGACATGAAGATGGTTCTGTAGAATTTTTTGAAGAACAACTAGATCCTAAAGTTTTTGCAAGGGTAGTAATCTTAAAGGAAGGGAATATGATACCTATACCAGGTAATTATTCTTTAGAAAAAATAAAGACAGTTAGGAAGGCTAGTAAACAGAAGGTATTTGTAACTAATGCAATAAGAGCTTTAAAAATGGTTAGCAAAACGGGAAATATAAGGGACATTGAATATGTCGAATTATTAGGTGGTTCAGCTTTAGATTTTGAAATTCCTCAATTGGTTACCGATGCGCTATCTCAATATGGAATAGTAACAGGCAGGGCCAATATAAGAAGTGTTGAAGGGCCTAGAAATGCCGTAGCAACAGGTCTTGTATTGTCATATGGGAAGGATATGAAAAATGAATAATGTTGATAAACCTACAATTAAAATTTATTATTCATCACAAATAAGGGATAAGTCCATATATGATCAGCTACTATGGGGAATTGAGGAAGAGGGTATTCCATACTATATGGAACCCAAGCCTTTAGAAAGCTCAATAGAATTAGGATACAAGGCAGCGGAGGATTCAAGATTAGGTGTAGGTATTGGTATAGGTAAAGATGGGAATATTGTAGTGCACTATCAGAAGTTAAGTAAAGAGGAGCCTTTGTTTAATTTAAACATAAAAGATGAATATCATAATTTAAGAAAACTAGGTGCTAATGCAGCAAGATTAATAAAAGGAATCCCATTCAAACCACTTTCTGATAATGTTTAATACATGAAAGCAAGAGGGGGTGTAATATTGTTTAAATCTGCACTAGGTGTAATAGAAACCGTTGGATTGGTTGCAGCAATTGAGGCTGCTGATACTGGAGTGAAAGCGGCTAATGTTAAGCTTTTAGGATATGAATTAACAAAAGGTCATGGACTTGTCACTGTAAAGTTTGCAGGAGATGTAGGAGCAGTTAAAGCTGCAGTTGAAGCTGGAAGTGTTGCAGCAGCTAAAGTGAATAAGGTATGGAGTACAGTTGTTATACCTAGACCCCATGATGAAATTGAAAAGATGATAATAAATTCAGACACCGTTGGAAATTTTAAAGAGACGGAAAAAAGTGAAAACGAGGATATAGAAGTAGAAGACAATAGCGAAGTCGAGGATACAGAAGTAGAAGACAGCAGTGAAGTCGAGGATATAGAAATAGAAGAAAGCAGTGAAGTCAAGAAGGTTGAAGAAGTTATTAATAAAGAATTGACAGAAGAAATTGAAGAAGAAACAAAAGAAGAATTAATAGAAGGAAAAGTTGAAGAAAAAATAGATGATGTTCGTTTAAATAAAAATGATAAAGATGTATGCAATATTTGTGGAGACCCTAAATGTCCAAGGAAAAAAGGAGAACCTAGAGCACTATGTATTCACAATAAAAAATAAAAGGAGGAATAACATATGGGAGACGCATTAGGAATGATAGAAACAAAAGGATTGGTTGGTGCTATAGAAGCAGCCGATACAATGGTAAAAGCAGCAAATGTTCGATTAATAGGCTATGAAAAAATAGGTTCAGGATTAGTTACAGTAATGGTAAGAGGGGATGTAGGTGCAGTTAAAGCAGCTACTGATGCAGGAGCTGCAGCAGCAGAAAGAGTGGGAGAAGTAGTTTCAGTACATGTAATTCCAAGACCACATATGGATACAGAAAAGATATTACCTCATATACAAGAAGAAGAAACAAAATAATTTAGCAGTATTTATATTTTGCGGAGGGAGAACTTTATATGGGGAAAATCGATGAAGCCTTGATTAAAAGAATTGTATTAGAAGTAGAAAAAAAGCTTGAAGAAGAAGATGGCTTAATCCCTGTGGCAATATCCAATAGGCATGTACATCTTAGTCAGGAAGATTTATACAACTTGTTTGGATATGGCTATGAACTGACAAAGTTTAAGGATTTAAGCCAACCAGGGCAATTTGCCTCTAAAGAAACGGTAGGTATAAAAGGGCCAAAAGGTAAATTTGAAAATGTAAGAATACTAGGACCTATAAGAAAGAAGACCCAAGTTGAAATTTCCATATCCGACAGTTTTAAATTGGGGGTAAAAACCCCAGTGAGGGAATCTGGAGATATAGAAAATACTCCAGGAATAATTATTGAAGGCCCAAAAGGAAGTATAGAAAAAGACAAGGGCCTTATAGTTGCCTTAAGGCATATACACGTACCAGAGGATTATGCCAAAGAAAATGGATTTCAAAATGGAGAAATGGTAACCGTAATATCTGAAGGTATAAGAAAAACAGCGTTTTATAATGTTCTTGTGAGAGTTTCAGATAAATATAGTTTAGAGATGCATATAGATATGGACGAAGCTAATTCTGCAGGTTTAAAAAATGGGGATAGAGTAAAAGTAGTTAATAAATAAGGAGCATTTTAATATGGATCTATCAACGGTAAATGATTATGTTGAAAAATTTAATAATCTCATACAAACTAAAAGCTGTAATTCCTATGATGGAAAATTAAAAGTAGGAGTAGACTTAGGAACAGCTAATATAGTTTTGGCTGTAGTTGACGAGAAAGATAATCCAATAGCAGGGGTTTCACAAGAGGCTAAGGTGGTAAGAGATGGCATAGTTGTAGATTATATTGGAGCGGTAAATATATTAAAAAAATTAAAATATGATGTAGAAGAAATGCTTAAAACTAATTTAAACTATTCAGCTGTAGGCGTTCCTCCTGGAATCATAGGTGGAAATATTAAAATTATGTCTAATGTTGTTGAATCTGTAGGAATGGATGTAGTAGATATTGTAGATGAACCAACTGCTGCTGCTTCCGTTTTAGGAATTCAAGATGGAGCAGTAGTAGACGTAGGTGGTGGTACTACAGGGATAAGTATTTTAAAAGAAGGTAAAGTCATATATACAGCTGATGAACCCACAGGAGGAAACCATATGACTTTAGTTTTAGGAGGAAATTATGGAATATCCTTTGATGAAGCTGAGAAGTTAAAAAGAGACCCTAAAGAGGAAGATAAGGTGTTTATGATTGTGAAACCAGTAATTGAAAAGATGGCTGAAATCGTAAAAAGACATATACAAGGATATTCTGTAGATAGGATTTATGTAGTAGGGGGGGCATGTAGCTTTACTAGATTTGAAGAAGTATTTACAAAGTATATAGGAGTAAAGACGATAAAGCCCTTAAATCCCCTTTTAATTACACCTCTTGGTATAGCATTGAATTGCAATAGGGAAGGTGAATAGATTGAATACAGACAAAATGATAGAGATTATTGTGAATGAAGTAACAAAAAGAATAATAGACGAAATGCATAAGGAAGATAAAAAAGCATTAGTATTGTTTACTGGAGGAAAAATTGGATTTGAAAGTTCAATTGAAAGTATAAAAAAGCTAATTTATGATGGATGGAGCTTAAAAGTCGTTCTATCTAAAAATGCTGATTTTGTTTTGGGCTCTAATACTATAAAACAACAATTAGGTATAGAAGATATATTTGTAGAAGATGAAATAAAGGATATAAATTATTTAAAACAAGATATAAAGAAGATAATAATACCTGTTTTAACCATGAACTCAGCTTCAAAAATTTCTCTTGGCATATCGGATACATTGATTACTTATTTAGTATCTTGGGGAATAATGAATGATATTCCTATCATAGCTGCAAAGGATGCTTGTGATCCTGAAAATAATATAAGATTTAAATCCAGTTCACAAGTTCCTACAGCCTATAAGAATATGATAAAAGATAATTTAAAAAAATTAGAAAGTTATAATATAAAGTTTACTAGTGCTGAAAAATTATATGATACGATAGTAAATTTTTTAAAATCTTCAGAACCAGAGAAAAGTCAATCAGTTTTATTAAATAAAAAGCTGATTACAGCAGAAGATGTAATGAAATTGCAGAAAGATAATTGCGAAATTTTAGTCTCAAAAGATACTATAGTTACAGCATTAGCTAAAGAGAGGGCAAATAGTTTAGGTATTAGAATAAAAATAAAAGATTAAAGGCGGTTTTTAAATGTATGTAGGCAAAGTAACAGGAATGATTATAGCTACAACTAAAAATGAGGGCCTTGTTGGCAAGAAACTTTTAATAGTGCAACCACTAGATATGAAATGTAATCCAGTAGGTGATTGTGAAGTAGCGGTAGATACTGTAGGCGCGGGTACAGGAGAAATTGTACTTGTAGCTACAGGAAGTTCTGCAAGACAAGTATTTGAAGACTTGAAAGCGCCAATTGATAGGTCAATAGTAGCTATAATAGATCATATTGAAGTTAATCAGTAAAGGATGTGACTGATTTGAGTATATATACTAGAACTGGAGATAGAGGAGAAACTAGGCTATTTGGAGGAAGCAAAATAGATAAAGATAGCTTGAGAGTGGATTGTTATGGAACTATAGATGAATCCAATTCTGTTATAGGAGTAGCATATTCTATTGTATCAAATGAAGATGTAAAAAAAGAATTGAGAAATATACAAAAGAGATTATTTGTTTTAGGAGCTCAACTTGCTAGTGATGATAATGGAAAAGAAAAGTTGAATGATAGGATTTCCCAATCTGATGTAGATTATTTAGAAAACATTATAGATAAATATGAAGCTCAAGTAGGGCGTCAAACAAGTTTCGTAATACCTGGGGAAAACACATCATCTTCTGTATTACATGTTGCTAGAACTGTAGTGAGAAGAGCAGAAAGATTAATAGTAGCCTTAAGCAAAGAAACCGATATTGATGAAGTATTAATAAAATATTTAAATAGGCTTTCAGATGCTTTGTTTATAATGGCTAGGGTAGAGGAAAGATACTCATTTATACAAGAAGTAAAGGGAAAAGTTCTAGAAAAGCTGGGACATGCATCTAATGAATCAATTTTAAATTTAAAAGTTGCAAAGGAAATAGCTGGAGCAGCGGAAAGAAAGGGAAAGGAAATAGAAGTTCCTATAGTAGTTTCAGTACTGGATGAAGGAGGCAATTTAATATTGCTTCATAGGATGGAAGGCTCATTATTAGCTAGCATAGATATATCCATGAATAAAGCTTATACAGCATTAGCATTAAAAATTTCTACAAATGAAGTTGCAAATATAGTTAAAGAAGATAGTGATTTATATGGAATTCAGTGGACTAACAAGGGAAGAATAGTTCCCTTTGGAGGTGGATATCCACTTAAGATAGATGGAAAAGTAATTGGAGCATTAGGTGTAAGTGGAGGTACTGTTGAAGAAGATACAGAGGTTGCTTTATATGCCTTAAAAACTTTTAAAATGGAAGGAGATAATGCTAAATGGAATTAGATAGTAAATCTGTAGAACAAATAGTGAATTTAGTAGTAGAACAGTTAAAGGGAAAGGAAACTTCTTTTTATCATAAAGAGGAAAGCAAATATGGCATATTTGATGATATGAATGAAGCTGTAGAAAAAGCTTATATAGCTCAAAAGGATTTTTTTAAAAACTATAAGCTTGAAGATAGAAGTAGAATTGTAGAAAGTATTAGAAAAGAATTAATGAAAGAAGTTGAATTGTTATCAAGATTAGGTGTAGAAGATACAGGTATGGGAAGATATGAAGACAAGTTGAAGAAAAATAAACTTGCTATAGAAAGAACACCAGGTGTAGAAGATTTGAAGCCAGAAGTAATTACAGGAGATAATGGGCTTACCCTTATAGAATTGTCTCCATATGGGGTAATAGGAGCCATAACACCTTCAACTAACCCATCTGCAACTATAATCAGTAATGCAATAGGAATGATAGCGGCAGGTAATTCAGTAGTATTTAGTCCACATCCAGGTGCTAAAAATGTATCCATGAAAACTGTTGAATTGATAAATAAGGGAATAGAAAAAGCTGGTGGACCTAAAAATCTTGTAGTTACAATTAGCAATCCAAGTATAAAAAATGCTGAAATTATGATGAAACATGAAAAAGTAAAGATGATAGTAGCTACAGGAGGACCAGGAGTTGTTAAATCTGCGTTATCCCAAGGCAAAAAGGCTATAGGAGCTGGCGCTGGAAATCCACCAGTAGTAGTAGATGAAACTGCTGATATTGAAAAGGCTGCTAGGGATATAATTGCAGGTTGTAGTTTTGATAATAACTTACCATGTATTGCAGAAAAAGAAGTTATAGTAGTTGATAGCGTAGCAGATTATTTAATATTTTCAATGAAAAAAAATAATGTTTACCATTTGAAAGATGAAGAAAAAATAGCTGAATTAACTAGTCTAGTGGTGGATGAAAATGGTAAGATAAATAGAAAGTTTGTAGGAAAAGATGCAAGGGTTATACTTAAAGCTATAGGTATAGAATGTGAAGATGATGTAAGAGCTATAATAGTTGAAACAGAGAAGGATCATCCGTTTGTAGTAACTGAACTTATGATGCCTATATTACCTATAGTTAGGGTCAAAGATGTAGATGAAGCAATAGAACTTGCTGTTGAAGTAGAGCATGGGAATAGACATACAGCTATAATGCATTCTAAAAATGTGGACAATCTATCCAAATTTGCTAGAGAAATAGAAACTACTATCTTTGTAAAAAATGCGCCATCTTTTGCTGGTTTAGGAGTTGGTGGGGAAGGGTATCCTACTTTCACTATAGCTGGACCAACTGGAGAAGGATTAACTTCTGCTAGAAGCTTTGCTAGAAGGAGAAGATGCTCATTAGTAGGTAGTTTCTCAATTAAATAGACATAAAATGAATCAGCATGATTGCAGGATATGTAGCTATAGCAACAGGTAATATTTGGATTACTACTGCTTTTGCTATTTTGGCAAGCATAGTTTAAGAGTTAGTAGATAATATATTTAATACTAATTGTGACTCACATATAGATCTACCTGCAACTACAATATTTATGTGTAGCGCCCTAATATTTGCATTATATTTTAATAGAGCTTTTATTTAAAGAAGGGATAAGCTTGAAGAAAACTTTGGGTTTAATAGAAACATCAAGTATTTCCAAAGGCATGGAAATACTTGATACTATTCTAAAGAAAACAAAAATAGAATTAATAACAGGAAGACCTATTTGCCCTGGAAAATATCTTATAATAATTGAGGGTACAGTCCAAGCTATAAATTTTGCGTTGGAGGTATCAAAGGCAATAGGAGAAAAAGCTATACTCTATAGCGATGTAGTAAACAATTTAAATGAGCAGGTATTTTATGCATTAAAAGAAAAAAAGAAACCTGAAAATGTTAAAGCATTAGGGATAATAGAAACGAAAACTGCCATTGCATCTATAGTATTAGCAGATGTAATATGTGATTCATCAAATGTGGAATTGATAACACTTAAATTGGCAAATGGTATTGGCGGTAAAGGCTTATTGATATTTACAGGAAATGTTTCTTCTGTAAAGAATGCTATACAAGCTGCAAAATATCATGATGTACAAAATAAGAAGATTATAGATAGTGTCTTATTATCTAATCCAGACAGTAGATTAATAGATAGTATATGAGGATTTATATTTCTTTAGCGAATAACATTAGAAAGAAAGGTTGGTATATTGTATGGGGAGGGAAGAAGTGCAAAGAGTATTACACGAATATGTTCCAGGTAAACAAATCACATTGGCACATTTAATATCTAATCCCCGAGAAGATATATATAAAAGTCTTAAACTCGATGGTAAAAAAGGTAATGCTATAGGTATATTAAATATTACCCCCGGTGATGGAGTTATAATTGCTGCGGATATTTCGACTAAATCTTCAGATGTAAAAATAGGACTTTTAGATAGATTTAGAGGTTCTCTTATAATAATGGGAGATACTTCAAGTGTAGAGACTGCTTTAACACAAGTTTTAAATATAATGTCCGAGGTTCTTTTATTTAAACCTACAATTATAACGAGGACCTAAAAGACAGATGAAACGTCAGACTGTGTGAGATTAAGCCAAAAAATAACCATCAAATTTAGTAGAAATAATCTCTTGAAGTTGATAAAATAAAGCCTTTGACTGATATTTATGATATAAACTCATCTTTGATATTTGTGAGAAACAAAATGCCTATGAACCCATTGATAATAAGGGGTTTCTAGGCTTTAATATTTTTTGAAAAAGTGAGTAATGTTTTTTATTTTCTTGTCCCTTTAATAATTCTTTTCATTTTTTTTATGTTCAGTATTTGATAGTCTGTCCTAAATCTAAATTGCAAATTGCAGTTTTTTTTATACTATATTATTTGTTGTAATTGGTTAATAATAGTATAATGTTATTAATGTAATTTGA
>ENA-UOOK01001545-UOOK01001545.1-fermentation-metagenome-genome-assembly--contig:-NODE-1545-length-30095-cov-11.944141_pt1 | contig 30095 bp, 32 predicted proteins | sample MGYA00245777_ERZ724023 | MGnify/ENA primary metagenome ERZ724023 (study PRJEB28704, sample SAMN03018312) | fermentation metagenome | biome: anthropogenic terrestrial biome; feature: soil...
ATTATTTATACGTTTGTAACCTCAACACTTAGTGAAGAAATAATGAAAGATGATATGTCAAACATATCGTTTATACGTACCCTACCTATTAGCCAACATAAATATTTTGTATCAAAAATTTTTAGTGTTTCGACAGTACTGCTTATTCCATCGTTAACTTTTTTAGAAATTTCATTACTTAATGGTTCTTATTCAGTTATGAATTTGATTGTAATACTATGCATAGTATTGATAATTAACATACTTCTTTGTGCTATGCAATGTGTTCTTATTATGAGATATTTATATTCTCAGGATAAATTTATAATAATACTTACTATTTTACTTTTTATTACTGTGATTTTCCCGGCACTTCCGGTTTTATATTTGTTGATAGCAACAAAGAAAGCGCAAAAAATTTTCTGTGGAGGTCGTGATTAATGTTATGCCTTTATAATATTTCAAAAGAATATGCTCCTGGGATTGGTTTATTATATGCTGATTTTATAGCTAATTCTGGCGATATTTTAGCCATTGTTGGGCCAAATGGAGCTGGTAAATCCACATTGCTCAAAATAATATGTGATGTACATCGTCAGGATAAGGGAGAATGTCTACTTAACGGGAAACCGATTTTTCAATGCAAAAATAAAATTGGCTACTTACCTGAAATACCATATTTAATTGATAATTTGAATGCCTATCAATTTTTAAAATTTATTGCTGGTATGAAAAATATTACAACATATGAGAATATTGATCGGTTAATATATTACTTTAACGTAGAACAATATGCAGATTATAAATTAAAAAATTTGTCACAAGGACAAAGGAAGAAAGTAGCATTAATAGCCTCCTTGGTCGGGGATCCATATCTGCTTGTACTTGATGAACCAACAAACGGAATAGACACGATGACATTGATAAAGTTAAAGGAGTTGTTACGAGAGCGTAGTATAAAAGGGAAAATTACAATCCTTTCAAGTCATGTACTTGATTTTGTAAAAAATGTTGCTACAAAGGTGGTATTTATAAAAGAAGGAAAAGCAATGCTTGAAAATATTAATATGCAAGAAATCGAGCGAATATATCTAAAAATATTTTCTTAAGTGTATAATGGAGGAAATAGTAATGGATATTTTAATAAGAATGGTAGATGTATATAAATTTTTTGGGAAACAAGAAGCCCTTTCCGGGCTATCTTTTGAAGTTGATGAAGGAGAAATATTTGGATTTTTAGGGCCAAGTGGTGCAGGTAAAACAACAACAATCAAATTATTGACAAAACAATTAAATGCTGATAAAGGTCAAATATCAATATTTGGGAATCCTATTGCACTGTCTCAGAATAACTTCTTCGATAATATTGGTGTTTTATCTGACACGACAGGTTTTTATGAACGACTGACTATTCAAGAAAATCTAGAATTGTTTGCTGGAATACACTCATTAACTGAAGTTACAATAGAAAAAATATTAAAAGCAGTTGATCTTATAGATGAGTGTAAAAAAAAGGCAAGTAATTTATCGAAAGGTATGAAACAAAGATTAATGCTTGCTTGTGCTATATTACATAAACCTAAGCTACTTTTTTTAGACGAGCCAACATCTGGATTGGATCCTATAACTGCAAAGAATATACATGAATATCTTATTGAACTAAATAATACTGGAACTACAATTTTTCTCACAACACATAATATGGAAGAGGCAGATAAATTATGTGATAGGGTTGCAATTCTTAATCAAGGGAAAATATGTGCTTGTGATACACCAGAAAAATTAAAACTGGAATATAGCAACGATACAGTATATGCAAAGGCTAAAAATGGAAAACAAAAAATAGTGGAGAAGAACAAAGAAGGACTTTATGATCTTATGAATTGGTTTGAAAAAAATGGAGGCATACTTACAATACACTCATCAGAACCAAATTTAGAAGAGGTTTTTCTTAAAATTACTGGGAGGAATTTATATTGAAGAAACTGAATAAGATAAAGGCTTTATTAATAAAAGATATTCGTAATAATCTTAGAAATAGTAATACAATAATTTTTACATTGCTTCCGATATTATTCACGGAACTTTATCATAAATTTAGTTTTGGTGGTAAAAAAATGGATTCTTTTTATGTGTTTACTATTGGTTTATTAATGAGTGTATGCACAATGCCTATATCTTCAATGGCAATTTCAATATCAGAAGAAAAAGAAAAAAATACATTAAGAACATTGATGCTTGCAAATGTGTCTCCAATTGAGTTCTTATTTTCAAAAACGTTTATAATTTTTTGTTTAACTCAGTTTGTCGGGACCATTGTGTATTTATTAACTGGTGCGACTATAGATTATAGCTGGTATTTTTTAACTTCTTCGATTACAAATATAAGTTTAATTTGCTTAGGCGCTGTAATAGGAATACTTTCTAAAAATCAAATGTCAACTAGCATTCTATCGACACCTTTGATTTTAATTCTATTAATTCCTACTGCTCTTGGCAATTTAAATGATAGTATTGGAATGTTTGCACGCTATTTACCAACGAATGCGATGTTAGAATTACTAAAAAAACAAAATATGAAATTTAATTGTGCTACCATTTCGACATGGCTACTAATTAGTATTTGTCTATTTATATACTCATATCGAAAAAGAATGGTAGATTAGAAAAAAGGTATTTTTTACAAAATGAGATTGGCTCTTTCCCAAAGATTTTTTCTCTAAAGAAATTTTAATATAATAATATAGATAAAAAATATTATAACCAAAAGTAAATTAATTAAATGGTATTTTGAAAACCCCCAAAACTAAGTATAACCAAAATTTAAGAGAGTGTTTCAAATGTCAAATTACAGCATCTGGAGAATATTTCTCATCTCTAATCTTTTTCTCTATGTGGCTAACTAATTTGTGATCTTTTCCTAATTTTAAGGCATCTACTTATGATGGGAGCAAAAAGCAATAGACAATTTTACATATAAATTTGAAAAAAACAAAAAATATGCGATTGTCAGGGAAGGCGGATGTGATAAAATAATTCTTATTAAATTGATTTTAGATTATTATGATAATTATGATGGAGAAATAATGATTGATGAGAATGAGATCAGAACAGTGAACCAATCGTCCATTGTAAGGTTAATATCAACCATACATCAAAATATATATGTTTGATAAATCTTTAAAATACAATATATGTTTATCAAAAGACTTTTCTGACAATAAGATATCTGAAAGTTTACAAATAAGCGGTGCAGATAAGTTTATTAATAATATGGAGAAAGGATTGAATTCTTTAGTCGGGGAAAATGGTTCCGACCTATCTGGAAAACAAAAATAGAGGATAGCAATAGCTCGAGCATTAATACAACATACTCCCATATTAATTTTAGGTGAAGCCACATCGGCATTAGGTACTTAAACCGCATATAATATTGAGGATATATTAGTCGGTATAGATGATGTAACAATCATAACAGTAACTCATAAATTAAATGGATATATATTTAGAAGATATGGTGAAATTTTATTTATAGATAAAGGGAGTATGGCAAAAAATGCAAATTTTAATGAATTAATAGAGAAAAAAGGATATTTCTATAATTTTTATAAAATTGATAGCTCTAAGCCTGAATTATCATTAGGAGAGTCATATCCAAATAATATAAAAATTGTTTTTTATAAGTATTTGATAATTATAAAATTAAATAATATTATTTAATTCTTTTAGAGGAAATAAAAAAATAATGTAGAATTATAATAATTATAGAAGTAAATAAATTAACATAAATGTTCGAAGGGGGTATTTAAATGAATAAATTGCTATTGGTCAAAGATAATTCAATTTTTGTAAAGAGTTTGGCAGAAGCAGAAAAATCTATACGTAGCGATTTAAATATCACTGTAGCGAATTGTGTTGAAGAATTCCTAAGATATATAAAAACAGATCGTTATGATTTATTTATGCTGGATGTTGGTTTAAAGAATTGTTCACCTATTGGATTAGCTAAAAAAATAAGAAATATGGATGTTTATAGACTAACACCTATATTTTTTGTTTTTTTCGTTTCTATGGCAAAAAGCGATATGTTAAAGGAAATGCATTGTTGGAATTATGTAACCGATTTTTTTATAGAAAAGAACAGGAGAAAAAATCCATCGGAGTTGTGCGATAATTCCGGACCATACATTATATTGAAGAAAAAAGATTTTTCCTATGTTGTTAGAACAAATGAAATCATTTATATTGAATCGGCAAAAAAATCAATAAATGTATTCACCGTTAATAAAGAAATTTCTCTTTCTTCCTATACGTTTACTTTGGAAAAGCTATTGGATGATTTAAATAAACTGACAAAAGACTTTGTAAGGTGCCATAGAGGCTATATAGTAAATATTAGGTATATTGAAAAATTTAATAATGACAGTATTAAACTTATAAGTATAGAAGAACCTATATCAATAGGGGAGAAATACAAGGAAGATTTTGAAAACAAAATTACCTCAGCTAATTGTATCGTTGAAACTTGGAATTGAGGTTTTAATAAAACAAAAGATAAATTTGAACTGAGATTTGGGATTGAAATAAAGAATTTTCACATGAGTTTGGAATATAAATTATTTCTGAAAGAATAAAGGGGATAAACAAAAAAATGAAAAAAATTATTGCTTTGGCATTTATCTTAATTTTAATTATTATTTTAGCTGTATTTATAGTTAAGATTATAACTAATGCTAATAAACGATCAAATAATTAACATTGACAAAAATTAAATTTTTTAACGGATTTCCGCTTTTGAAATGTTAAAAGAAATTGATTCCTTATGTTAGTCTTAAATTCGAATTATATATTAATAGAAAGCGACATCATATTAATATAATAAAATATGATGTCGCTTTCTATTAATATATTCAATCTTATAATAATAAAAATTAATATATACGATAAAAAAATTAAGCTTTTCTATTGATATATTTTTTAATAGTGATATAGTTGATTTAGGAAAGCGATATAGAAATTTTTAATATTGGGAGGCTGTAATGAAAAAGTATATTTTCAAGTATAAGGGAATATTTTTTTTAAGCGTTTTTATAAGATGTGTAGAAGGTGCTGCAGATGTATCAATAGCATTTTTAATTGAATATATTTTGGATTTTGGCACCAACAAGGACATGCCGGGTTTTATTAAAAATTTAAAATATATTGTATTGTACTTGATATGTTATTTTCTTATAATTTATCTTAGAAAAATAACTCAAGCAGTGTTTGTCAAAAAAAATATACAAAGTCTGAGGAATGATATATATACTAATGTTATAGATAAAGACATGCCGGATTTTATCAGCAAAAATAGTGCTTCTTATATTTCAACTTTAACAAATGATATAAATATATTGGAGCAGGACTACTTTATAAATTTGCTTGATTTGATTGGAGAGTTGGCTACACTGGCAATCGGAACTTTTGCAATCTTTAAAGTAAATGTACAAATTGCGGCAGGGGTATTTATAGTGGGAGCTATTACACTGATTATACCTATAATATTTTCTAAAACCGTAAGCAGCCTGAGAAAAAAATATTCCGATTCATTATCAAATTTAACTATAAATATGAAAGATACATTCAGCGGTTTTGAAATAATAAAGGGTTTTAACATAGAAGACAGTATAAAAGAGGAATTTAGCAACTATAATTTCAAAACAGAGGATTCCAAATTTAAGTTTACAAAATTTAGTGCAGGCGTGGAAACTTTATCTCAAGGTACTGGCTTTTCTATATTTTTTGTAGCTATTTTATTGGGGACTTATTTTTTTATACAAGGGAAAATTACTTTTGGACTTCTTTTTGCAGCGATACAGCTTATGAATAGCGTAGTGCCGCCTATAAGCAGGTTTTCGGAAAGAATTAACAAACTAAAATCCACTAAATTGATAGCCGATAATATTGAATCCATTTGTACCAAAAAAGAACTGGCATCAAACGGAATATCTAAAGATGATTTTAACGATAAAATAGAAATTAGTAATCTAAGTTTTTCTTATAATAGTGATAAAAAAACTTTAAGGGATATAAATTTAACTATAGAAAAAGGTAAAAAATATGCCATTGTAGGAAAGAGCGGTTGTGGAAAATCCACTTTTTTGAGGATATTATTCAGATATTATGATAACTTTTCCGGAAATATATTGATGGATGGTACGGATATAAGAAATATCAATATTGATGATATATATAAAATAATGTCTATAATACATCAAAATGTATTTATTTTTGATTCGACTGTAAAGGATAATATAACTTTATACAAAGATTATAGTGATGATGAAATAAATACCACCATTAAATTATGCGGACTGTATAATTTTGTAAACAGTAAGCCTAAAAAATTGCTTGAAAATGTAGGTGAAAACGGGGTACTTCTTTCAGGCGGTGAAAAACAACGTATTGCTATTGCAAGAGCTATTATAAAAAAGACGCCTATATTGATATTAGACGAGGCAACATCATCACTTGATAGTGAAACTGCCCACAGTATTGAAAATTCACTGCTCGATATTGATGAGTTGACTTGCATAGTTGTTACTCATAACCTTTCGGAAAGTATACTGAAACAATACGATTCGATTATTGCTATGAAAGACGGTCAAATAGAAGAACAAGGCAATTTTTATGATTTGTTGGACAAGAAGGGCTATTTTTATAGTTTGTATAATGTTTTTAAATAAGTATGGCATAGAGCCATCAGGTTGCATAGATGCTTTAAATATTGATATATTTTTTAAGGCGATATAATTAAAATCAGGGAAACGATATAGAGATTGGCAGCGAAACGTAAACTCTTGTTAAGGAGGTTAATTTAATGCTGAAGTATAATATGTTATCAAAACAATATAAGGACCATGTTGTTGTAAATAATTTAAATATTGAAATAAATGATAAAGATATTGTCGGATTTTTAGGCCCTAACGGTGCCGGAAAGACTACCACCATAAAGATGAGCTGCGGCTTGATTACACCTACAAAAGGGGACGTGGAATGTTGCGGTTATTCATTGAAGAAAGACAGGAAACAGTATTTAAAAAATATAGGAGCCGTATTGGAAGGAAACAGAAATATTTATTGGAAACTGTCTCCCGTTGAGAATATAGAATATTTTGCGGGCATGAAGGGCATCGGAAAGAAAAAAATAAGGAATCAGATGGATGAATACTTGGAAATGTTTAGCTTAACAGAAAAAAGAAATATGGAATGCGGCAAACTTTCAAGAGGGATGCAGCAGAAGGTTGCTATATGCTGCAGTTTAATTCATAATCCAAAGGTTTTATTTCTTGATGAACCTACATTGGGATTGGATGTTCAATCGGTTTTGCTTATACGTGATGTATTGAAGAATTTGATAAAAGAAGACAGAACCATGATAATAACATCCCATGACCTTAATTTTATCAGCTCATTGTGCAATAGGATTATCATAATAAATAACGGGACGATGGTATTAGATGAGGATATTGATTTTCTAAACAGGTATTCCGAAAGTATTGTTTATGCTGTAGAAGCAGACGGCGTCCGTGATGATACAGAAAAAATCATAAAAGCAAAATTTGATGTGGAAATTGAAAAATTTGAAGATAGTGTTGAATTCATGGTTACATTGAATAATGACAATGAAATTCTTGATTTTTTAAATCTTTTGAAATCGAATGGAATGAATATAAAGGATATATATAAGAAAAAAAGCGACCTTGAAGATATATTTACCGAGGTGATAGGTAACAAAAAGACGGTGAAATCCGTACCGGAAAATTAAGTCGCCAAATTTTATGGAGGAATGAGTAATATGGAGATACTCAATATATTTAAAAGTGAAACCAAAAAGATGTTAATAATTCAAAGAAGATATTTTTTGAATTTTTTAGCGGATATGCTGGTATATTATTTTGTGTTTATAGGACTGTATATTTTTATTAAAAGCAATATGAACATAATGTCTGCCGAGGAAATAAACAGGGCGGTTACTACACAATTTGTAGGGTACATATGCTGGTTTTTCTTTTCATTTACAATTAGTTTTATGAATAACGGAATCTACAGAGAATTGTTGGAAGGGACCTTTGAACAGGTATGCATAAACCATCATAGTATAATGGAGATATATGTAATAAGATTAATAATATATTTTATAAGAAATATTGTATTGATACTGCTGCTGAGCTTGCTTCTGATGATTTCCACAAATATTAAATTAGATATAGGAATGGATACGATAATGATATTTATGATATCGTTATTGGGAATAGCAGGTTTTTCCTTTATGATAGGAGGGGCAACCTTGATATATAAAAATGTGGGACAACTGTCTTTTATTATCAGCATTCTTTTTCTTGGGACCAGCATTGTTGATCTTTCGGTACTGCCATCCAAAATTCAAAAGATTATATACTCTCTTCCATTTACTAAAAGTGTAAGCCTCCTAAAAAATATAGAAGGTGCGAATTATAATATAGGGGGACAAGATATATTGTTCTTATTTATAAATTCCATAGCATATTTAATCTTGGGAATAGTTATATTCAAATTGAGCTTTAAAAAGGCAGCAAAAGAAGGTTCTTTTTCAAGATTTTAAGTTTTTAATAGAGAATTTTATATCAGGTCATCCTTAGCATTATATCGTTGGAATTTCAATTCCTGTTTCTATTATTTCCTTTACTATTCCGACAGGTTGTCTATAGTCATCCATAGTAAATGGTTGCGGTTCAAGATCAATTTCATAATCCACTGCATTTAACAATAAAAAGTAAAGACCATCAATCCTATTCATGTTTTTAAAATAATCCGAAAAGATTGCTAAATCAACATCACTATATTTATGAGGAGTGCCTTTTGCATAAGATCCAAACAATATAGCTTTATCTATTACAATCTTCTTGTTTAATTTTCTAATATAATCTTTGATTATTTTTTGTATTGACTCAGGGATTCTATCCATTTGAATACCTCCTCTGTAGTAGCCAATGTTCTTTTAGCTCTATCTGAATTTATCAAATTAGACATTTTTTCCTTATAACTAGGATATCTGCCAGATATATAATAGGATAATAGTTCAGCGAAAAAACTTTTATAATTATTTAAATTGTATTCAAATTCATTTATAGATAAATACTCTTTAAAATTAATTTCTCTCTTTAGGTAATTGAATATACTCGAAATATTATGAATTAATGGTGGTTCGTTATTAGTATATAATGTATATATTCCTTTGGTGAGTTTTTCTATTGCCTGTTGACACATAAAAACAACATAAATATATCTTCCGTTATTCATCATTATCTTTGCTGTTTCTAAATCATATTTAGCAGTTTCTAACCAGTATTCATATTTTTCTCTGTTATCCATTATATATCACATCCTTATACATATTATATCCAATTTTCTAATAGGTTTCACTATTAAAATGAAAAAAGAAAAAATATTCCACAGTATAATCTGTTACTCTGTTACATTACATAAATTGAAGGCGATATTTATTATTGATATATTTTTCGATGGTGATATAGTTAAATAAGGAAAACAATGTAGATGTTGACAGCCAAATATAAACCCTTATAACATGAAAGAAGGACAGTTAATATGTTGAATATAAAAAGTAACATAAGTGAATACAAAGGTTTACCGAGAGAAATGTATGTATTGTTTTTTATAAGAATAATTAATGCTGTAGGAAATTTTGTTTATCCGTTTCTTACATTAATATTAACCGAAAAAATGAATTACAGTCCTTTTGAAACAGGGATAATAATGTTGATCACATCGGTTATATATGTGCCTGCCTCGATATTGGGAGGAATATTGGCTGACAGGTGGAAGTATAAAAGCACATTCATGCTGTTTTCGGGGTTTACCGGAATATTATTTCTGATATGCGGATTTTTACTGAATTCAAGAATAATGATTATATTTTTAATATTAGCCAACGTATCAGATGGAATTTCTCAACCTTCCAATACTGCCATGGTTTCCAACTTCACTAATAATGAAAACAGAAGCACAGCTTTTTCTTTGTTGTATCTGGGGCATAATATAGGGCTTTCGGTAGGACAACTTGTTGGCGGTACTATATTTAATAATTATACAAAATATTTGTTTATAGGAAATGCGGTAACCATATTTTTATGTGTTATTTTGATAAAATTTTTAGTAAAGGAAGGTACAGAATATAATAATACGGAAAGTGATATTGACATAGGGGTTAATACTGAAGAAACTAATATAGATAAAAATGACAATAAAGGATTATTTAAAATTATAATTGAAAACAAAAAATTGATATTTTTATAGATTTATCAAGAAATCTTTATTTTTTCTTTATTATTTCTTTAAGTCTTAAATTTTCTTATTGAGTATAATAGACTCGACAAGAGATTTTAAGACTTAAAATTTATATAGCCCAGAAATTGACCATATGAAAGATTTAAAAGATGTGAAAAGTATTTTAGTGATTCAAAAATAAGTTCAGATGTTTAATAAATGAAAGTTAAGCTCAAGGAGGTCATAGTGTGATTCAAACTCAGCAACTGACAAAGAAATATGGTAATTATTTTGCGGTTAACAATGTTTCTATGTCTGTACAAAAAGGAGACATATATGGTTTAATAGGCAAAAATGGTGCCGGGAAAACCACTATTTTTAAACTCTTAATGGGACTTATCAAACCTTCGGGTGGTTCTATTACTTTTTTAGAAAGTTATAATTTGGAAATGGCTCGCCATTCTATTGGCTTTATGATGGAAGACGGATTTTTCTCTTATTTAAATGCTCATGATAATCTGATGTTTGCCGCTAAGCTTAAAGGAATCGAAGATGAAAAGGAAATCAACCGAATTTTACAGCTTGTAGGACTTAAAAATTCGACAAAAACATTCAGCACATTTTCAACGGGAATGAAACAAAGGCTATCAATTGGGCAGGCTTTATTGGGAAATCCTGATATGGTTATACTTGATGAACCGACTAATGGTTTAGATCCTCAGGGAATTGCGGATTTCAGGAACCTTGTGATGGAGCTTAATCAAAAATATCAAACTACATTTTTGATCTCTTCTCATATTTTGGGAGAATTAAATCTCATAGGCACTCGTTTCGGATTCATAAACAAGGGTTATTTAGTGCAGGAAATTAGTGCAAAAGAACTGCATAACAACATACATCAAGGTCTTATATTTCAAGTAAACAAGCTTAAGAAGGCTTGTGAATTATTAGAAAATAAATTAAAAATCACTGATTACAGGGTAACTAAAAATAAGGAAATTATTTTGCCCGGTTATGAAGACAGACCTCATATCATTGCCAAATGTATGGTGGAAAACGGTCTTGACTTGATTCAGCTTAAGGTGAATCAGGTATCCTTGGAAGAATATTTCTTGAATCTTATAGGAGGCAATACGAATGTTTAATTATTTTAAATCTGAAATATGGCGTTTAACTCATAAACGAAGCAGTTTTATTTATTATGTTTTTTTGATTTTCGTATATATTATAAGTATTTTGTTTTTGGCTATACAAGATCTTTATACACCTAACACATTGCTTGAAAGTGCACAGAGTATTATTTCCTTACTACCTGTATTTGTGGGCACACAGGTATTTTTAGCCGTTTACGGAGATGATTTAAAAGACAGAATGCTTATAAAGATTATAGGTACCGGACTGCATAGATTGGCATATCTGCTTGTTAAGGCCGTTATATTTATCTTATATTCGGCTATAGTATTTTTGATTTTGGGTGCTGTTTATCTTATTTCGTTTATGATTGCGGGTGGGCATCTAGCCGTATATGCACAGGATATTCAATCAATTGCGGTTATGGGGATTATAACCTATTTAAAAACACTTGCTTTTTCTCAGATTGCTGCTGCTTTTTTATTCTGCTTTCAAAAGACGGTTCCCGCATTGGTGTTATTTTTGACATTAATAATGGGTGTGGTACTTTTTGTATTTAATATCATGGCCTATGTATTTCCGATTATAGAAAAATTTACAAACTATTCCGTGTCAACATTATCCCAAAATGCCCAAACTATGTGGATCAACTTCCGACAGTTCGATACTTCTTTTATTATAGGCATAACGATATATATTGTTCTTGCATTTGCAAGTCAAATCATGATATTTAAAAATCGAGATATTAAAGGATGATGTAAATGAAAGCTACCCTCGAACTTTTATTTATAAGAATAAGGGGTTTCAGCTGAAATATTAAAATAAATTAATTCAATTCCCTGTATATATTATAAAATTGTTCTCTCTTTTTAGAGGAATTAGGAAAATAATGTAGAATTTAATAATTATAGAAGGGATTAAAAATTAAATAATGATTCCATGGAGGTTGAAAGAGAGCATAGTGAGCTTAATATCAATGAAAAATGTTTGTCAAAAGTATAAAGGGAATGATTTTTTCAGTTTAAAAAACATTGATTTGGAAATATCCAAAGGCGAAATATTGGGATTGATAGGGCCTAATGGTGCCGGCAAGACGACACTGATTAAAATATTGAGCGGATTGTTAGTGCCTACGAGTTATGATGAATTAAAATTACTTAAAAAGAATGATAAAAAAAATACGAGAGTCGGCTTGATATTGAATTCCAATCAACTGTATGACGAACTGACCGTTCTTGAGAATATAAAATTTTCTTTAAGCCTGTTCAAGCAGAAGAGGACGATGGATGAGATTGATTCAATGTTAAAGTTGGTAGATCTATATGACAGGAAATCAAAACTTGTCAGGACCCTTTCAACAGGAATGAAACAAAAGCTGAATATTATTAAAACCATGATGTTAAACGTGGAATTGTTGATTTTAGATGAGCCTACAAGCGGATTAGATCCCATATCAAAAGTGGAGATAAATAATTTGCTGTCAGAACTGTCGCAAAAATTTAAAGTCACTGTTATTATAAGTTCTCACGTTATGAATGAAGTGGAGAGATTATGCTCAAGAGTGGTATTTTTAAATAAAGGAATGATAATTGAAAATTGCAGTATGGGTGATTTGTTTGATAAATTTGGGAAAAAGATTTATGAAATTCATTTTCCATGTGAGGATGGGAAATTAAAGCCCTTTACAGAAAATATGAATCCGGAGGACTATATTGTATTTCATCAAAATAATTCAACGGTAATGATGATATTCCATGAATTAAGCGACTTTAAAAAGTTTTCATCAAATGATTTTATTGAATCTTTTCAGGAAAGAAGAATTCAGCTGGAGGATATCTTCTTTTATTATATATATAAAAACAAGGAGAGTGTGGTTTAGAATGTTTCGTCTATTGTTTTTAAGTTTGGCAAGAAATAAGTGGAATTTGGTAAAGATTTTTTTGCTTTCACCCTTTAATATGATTTTGCCGCCTTTATTTATAGGTATGGCAATAAGCGGTTATGTAGATGAAGGAACAACCTTAAGGTTATGCCTGTGGTCTTGCTTTTCTTTTTCTATATTTGAAGTAGTTAACAGGAGAATGGAAACTTTTAATACGGAAAAAATCCAAGATGTAATGATATCGGCAACATCACTGTTTTCTTTCAGTTTTTTTCAGACATGTGCAGTAAATGTATTATATATTCCTTCACTTTTTATAACGTTATTTTTGTATAATATTATTTTTAATTTAAAAATTGATTTTGCTTTTGCTTGCCTATGCGTTTTTCTGGTTTTTATAAATAATTTGTTGATGAGTTATATTCTACTGGCTGTTCAGATGAAAACACCGAATTATTTTAATCGCTTTAATTTTCTTATGGATGTGATTTATGCATTGTGTGGGGTTTTGTATCCCATTGAGATAATGCCTATATTTATTAAATATATTGCAAGGATTTTACCGATTACTAATATTATGGAATTCAGTTATTCTCCGTCTGTTGAAATAACTCACAGATTTGTCATGTGGGTAGGTTTTTTCGTATTATCATTTTTATTGGTGAGAAGCAGCAAAAGGAAATATTTGCATTCAGGAGGTTTTTATGGTTAGTTTGATAATGAAAGACATATTTTATTACAGAAGAAACTTAACTGAATACCTGCTGTCTTGTTTTAGAATGTTGTTATTTATAATTCCTTATTATATATATTCCGTGTATTTGAAAAATACTGATTTTAATATTCAATTTGCGGTTCTGACAATGACGGCTGTTAATTTTATTATGTCTGTTATTGTCGGCATTAATTTTGAATTATATAGAGAAATTATTTCCAATAAAATGGTTCAATTTAAGATGTCAAACTTGAGCATCGAAAAATATGTAGCGGCTCAGTCTCTCTTTTACTTTTTTTCCAATATGGTTCAGGTGGTTGTAATAATTATTCTGTTATCCCTATTAACTGAATTTAAATTGAAATTTAATGCTTTTCTTATATTAAGGGTTATATTGTTTTTAATATATCTTTTTCTTTTTATTTGCTTATTCGGTGCGGCGTTTTCCATGTTAACCATAGCTACAAAAAGATTTTCTTTCAGCGGTTTATTTATTAATATAATTTTTCTGTTCTCTTCTTGCTATACATATTATGCCGATTCCCCTAAGCTAATTCGAGTTATTTCATTAATTTCTCCTATAACCTATTTATTCAATCTTTTTCGCAATTTTTTTGGATTGGAAAGTCTCATATTATCCGGAATTTTCACTTATTTTATCTTATCGGTCCAGTTAATCTTACTTTATCTTATTTTTAGAAAATTAATTGTTCCGAAGATAGATAAAGCAATTATAGATTCGATTTGATGAAGACAAATTAAGTAAAAATTATATATATTGAAAATGCATAATTTTTTATTTAAAAAATGGGATAAAATGATGGTATCAGGAATTAAGGGAACTCTTTTAACCGCCATGAGCATGAGAATGAAAGTTACACAATCGTCCTCATGGCTGTTAATTTATATTTTGTTAAAAGGGATGAATAGTTCCGTTTGCAATAAGAATAATGGATAATACAGCAAGAGCGATGATAAGTCCAAGTAATATCCTATCCCTGCTGTTATCGAAATATTTTTTATTCTGTTCTCTTTTACCCTTTATATAGACCAATGTACCCGGTGCATACAATATTGCCATTATAAGCAGAGACTGCCAACCGGTGGAATAAACAAGCCAGAAGGCGTATATAGTTGCAAGAACAGCCAATATTCTATTTTTTAGTACATCCGAGGAAGAATCTTTCTCGAACCCGTCCTTTTTAATTGTAATTTTAAGAAAATAAAGAGCACTTAATAGATAAGGAGGAATTATCATTCCTGCCGAAATTGTATAAAATATCTGATAAGTGCTTGCATTAAAAAATGTTATAATAAGGAAAAGCTGTATAATAGAATTTGTAAGTAAAAGTGAATTTATAGGGGCATGATTTTTGTTTTCTTTTGCAAATGCTTTTGAAAATACTCCGTTTTGAGCAGCTATATAAGGACATTCGGAAGCGATAATCGTATATCCCAATGTGGCACCGGCCAAAGACAGTATAACACCGAAATTTATAATTGAAGCTCCCCATTTTCCAACGGCTTTTTCAAATATAAAAGCTAAGGGCGGATTGCCGAGAGCTGCTAATTCTGTTCTTGTCATAATACCCATGCTTAGAATAGAAACAAGTAAATAGATTAAAAGTACTCCGAGAAATGCCGAAACTGTAGCTTTACCTACATCACTCGATTTTTTTGCCCTTCCGGATATAACTACGGCACCTTCAACTCCTATAAATGACCACACAGTAGTTATCATTGTAGCTTTTATCTGTTCCAAAAATGAAGGCCCTCCCGGCTCCCCCCAAAAGTTGCTCATAAATATTTTAGGATCAAAAGCTTTAATAAATAATACTGTTATAATAAATATTAGTATCGGAACTATTTTACTTATTGTAACAACAAGGTTTATACCTGCCGCTTGCTTTACTCCTTTTGAAACCATATAATTCATAATCCATATTAAAATAGAAGCGCAAATAATTGAAATAAGATTGTTTCCTTGCTCAAATACAGGTATGAAATACCCGATAGCCGAAAACAACAAGGTCGCATATGATACATTTGCCAGAAGAGCACTTATCCAATATCCCCATGCGGAATTAAATCCTATATAATCCCCGAAACCTTCCTTTGCATAGCTGTATATTCCGCCTGTCAAATTTGGTTTTCTTTTGTTCAATTCAAAGAAGCATAAAGTTAAGCAGAGCATTCCGATGCCACAGATTCCCCAGCCTGCCAATACTGCAGCAGTGTTTGCTCCGTTTGCCGCCATATCCCCTGAAAGACTGAATACTCCTCCTCCTATCGTTGCACCTAATGCAACGGCGGTGAGCCTGAGAAATCCTAATCCTTCGGTCTGCTGTACATTTTTAACTTTATTTTCAGTCATTTTTTAACCCCCTTATATTAAGAGTCCGTTTTATATAAGACGGACTCTGATATATTAAAAGATTTTGGATTAGAATCTCAAGGATAAACAACTGAGACCTCCATCTAATTTTCTGAACTCTGAAGTATCAACTATTTCAACTTTGTATCCCAATTTTTTTATTGCCTCTTGAGTTTTTGGATAACCCATGGGAACAAGAACATGATCGTTTACCCATATACAGTTTGCGGCATACCCTTCATCTTCGGGTATTATTATTTTGTTGAAATCTTTGAAAACAGGATTTTTGATGAATTCTCCCGCAATTAAAAGATTATTGTTTTCCAAGTATGCAAGTCCGCTTTTTAGATGGAGCATCTCATTAAGAGGAACTACAGAACCTGAAAAACCGTATTTTTCTAAGATTGATATCATTTGTTCTGCCCCATCTTTATTTGTTCTGGCAGACAATCCGATATAGAAATGATCTCCTACCATCATTATATCTCCTGCTTCTACTGTTCCAGGTTCTTTAATTTCTTCAATGTCCGAGTAGAACTTTTTCAAAACTTCTTTCATTTCTACTTCTTCACCGCGTCTGCTCAGAGCCCCGGGTCGTGTAATAATAGCGCATTTTTTTGTACACAATGCAACATCTTCAACAAAGCAGGAATCAGGGTATTTTTCGTCCGCATCCAATATTGTAACTTTCACTCCGCACTTTTTTAAAGTTTCAATATAAAATTCATGTTGCTTTTTTGCTAATTCAAAGTCGGGTTTACCCAAATTTGCGGAAGTTATTCCGTTTACCATTGCCTTACATGGTTTTCTTACAATTACGTTTTTAAACATTTTTTATTCCCCCTATTATATATACGTGGTATATTGTATACAATATATTATATACTGAATACAATATACCACGTATTAATTTTAATTGCAAGTATAGAATTAATAAATAGGTTTGGTAAATAAGATTTTTTTGGAAAACTTCTAAAGTTGAACGAATCTTCCATATATGATATAGTTATTTGTATACAATATACATTTAAAAAGTTAATTAGGAGGAAAAATGAATATCTACAAAACATTAAAGGATTATGTTTATGAATATATATCCGAAGAAATAAGAAACAACAATATAAAACCGCGGGAAAAAATCAACGAAAGCAATATATGCCAGACCTTAAATGTAAGCAGAACTCCTGTAAGAGAGGCATTAATAGAATTAGCGAGCGATGGGATATTGGAAAGACATCCGAGAAGGGGTTTTATAGTGAAGGAAGTCCCTTTGGAGAAGATAAGAGAAATATATAAAATCTTAGGAGTGCTGGAAGGATTGGCGGGAAGACTTTCCGTAGATAATTTAACCGAAAAGGATATTATTAATATGGAGAAAATAGTTGAAGAAATAGACGAGGCCATTCAAAATGAAAGTTTCGAGGATTATTATAAACTACAGATGAAATTTCATTCAATATTTATATCAGCCTCAGAAAATTCTGAATTAATAAGGATTATAGATACTCTCAAAAAAAGCTTAATAAAGCAGGAGTATAATATTAAAGGTTCAGATAAAGAAGTAAATAATATTTTAAAGGAAACAAACAGTCAGCACAAAAAAATTATTGAATTATTTAAGAATAGGGATAAAGAAGGGATTGATAACTACTTAAGAAACATTCACTGGAATTTATCATATGCGAAATTTGATTCTGTTTGGGATTAACTGATTAAGAAAATAACTGATTATATTTTGTGTATGTTGACACATAATTTTATAAATAATATAATGGATTTAATAGCATTAGTTGAATAATCTGGAAGAGAGGTTTTTTATAATGGAAAATGCTCAGGATGTACAAAGCAATATGGACAAATTCTTAATGGACAAATTATTAAAGTCCCGTTCTGTGTTTATAAGCGGCGAAATAAGTCAGGAACTTGCACAGAAAGTATGCTCACAGTTGTTAATTTTGCAGGAATTAGGGGATGAGCCGATAAAGCTGTTTATTAACAGCCAGGGAGGCCATGTTGAATCAGGTGATACTATTCATGATATTATTCAGTTTATAAAACCGAAAGTATATATTATCGGTACAGGCTGGGTCGCAAGTGCAGGCATAACCATTTTTCTTGCATCCGAGAAACAATACCGTCTTTCATTACCTAATACAAGATATTTGATTCATCAACCTATGGGCGGAGCAAGCGGCACAAGTACAGATATAGAGATTGAAGCAAATGAAATTGTACGTGTCCGCAGTCGTATAAATAAATTGATAAGCGATGCTACGGGTCAACCCCTTGAAAAGGTAAATAAAGATACGGACAGAAATTATTGGATGAGCGCTGAAGAAGCTATAGATTATGGTATCGTCGGTAAGATTATCACACGAAGTGATGAACTGTTAAATAAATAATAAATAATTCCCATCTGTATTGAGATGGGAATTATTTATTATTTTTGATGCTATTTTAAATCAAATATTTCTATAGATCTGTCTAATATGCCGTTTAAATAAGCAAGGAGTATACCATAATTCGTAATAGGAATATTATTGTCTCTGCATATTTTTATTCTGCTTTGAATTTCCTTTCTGTTTACCATACATCCTCCGCAGTGGATTACAAGGCTGTACTCCTTCAACTCTTCTGTAAAATTATATCCTGTTTTATAAGTGTATTTAAAATTTTTCTTAGTTACTTTCGTTAACAGCTTTGGTATTTTAACTCTTCCTATATCATCGTGGAAGGTATTATGAGTACAGTTTTCGGCAATAAGTATATTTGCATTATCGGGAAGACCGGAAATTGCATTTACACCCTTTATAAATTCCTCCAAATCTCCCTTTTGCCTTGCAAAGAGTATCGAAAAGGATGTCAATTTTATTTCTCTTGGAACTATTTCGGCTACTTCCTTAAAAGCTTGGGAATCTGTGATTACCAAATCTATATTTTTCAATTCCTTTATGGTACTTTCAAGCTCGGTATTTCTTACTACGTGAGTTTTGATTCCGTAGTCGAGGAGATCTCTTATTACCTGAACCTGAGGCAATATAAGTCTTCCCTTGGGGGCCTCTTTATCTATGGGAACAACTAAGACGGCATCCCCATTATAAGGAAGGAGATTTCCTATAATAGGCTGATCCTCTTCAACAGATTGTATTCTTCTGACTAATTCATCTTTGAGCATATTCACGTTTATTTTTTTTGTTGATGAAGTGAATATAGCATTTTTATATTTATCTTTTACTTTATTTAAATATTCTTCACTGACTTCATCTATTTTGTTCATAACGAGAATATATGGAATACTATATTTGTTGAAATTGTGGACCATAGAATTTAATGAATCTTCATCTATATCTGTTATATCCATTACATATAGTGCTATGTCGGTTCTTCTTGCAGTTTCTATACTTTTTTTCATCCTCAAAGCACCAAGTTTTCCCTCATCGTCAATTCCGGCCGTATCGATGAACAGTACCGGGCCTACGGGTATTAACTCCATAGCTTTTTTTACAGGATCTGTAGTAGTTCCGGCTACATTGCTTACAATAGATATTTCTTGTTCTGCTAAGGCGTTTAAAAGGGAAGATTTGCCCGCATTTCTTTTCCCATATATTGATATGGTAATTCTGTTGGAATTTGGTGTGGAATTCATAGTGTTTTCACTATACATATATATCCCTTTCTCCTTTTTCCAGTAAGGCTATTTTTTCTTCTATCATTTTTCTTCTTTCCGGATCAGACTCTCCTATTTCTTCGAGTTCTTTATTAATCAGTGCTTCTCCGTTTTTTCTTGTTTTTTCTGAAGCATAGTCCAGAAGATATTCCTTAAATGTGAGTATACCGTTGGGAACGCAGAATTTTTGAATCAGTCCCGGTTTCGCCATATCCATAAAATCCTCTCCCGTTCTTCCGCTTCGGTAACAGGCCGTACAGAAGGAAGTGATATGGCCGTTTTCACACATTTCGTTTACTACCGTATCAAGGGCACGGATATCTCCGAGATGGAATTGTTCCTTTTCCGGAATGTAGTCATCTTTGGTGTATCCTCCTATACCTACTTTTGAACCTGCATCTATCTGGGATATTCCAAGAGGAATTATTTCTCTTCTTACTTCCGGGGTTTCTCTTGCAGTAAGTATCATTCCCGTATATGGTACGGAAAGGCGAAGGATTGACACTACCCGTTTGAAATCTTCATCGGAAACTTTATATTTTGTTTGATCGTAAAATTCTGTATTTATCGCCGGTTCAATTCGCGGGAATGAAATAGTATGGGGACCTACTCCGAAGGTTTTTTCCAAGTGAATGGCGTGATATAAAAGTCCCATTACTTCAAATTTCCAATCGAACAGCCCAAACAATGCTCCTATTCCCACATCGTCTATTCCTCCCTGCATTGCCCTGTCCAGTCCATATAATCTCCAAGGATAATTTCCTTTCATATCATTTTGCGGGTGAAGAATGTTGTAGGTCTTGTGATGATATGTTTCCTGAAATATTTGGAAAGTCCCTATTCCGACTTTTTTTAGTTTTCTATATCCCTCTACATCCATAGGTGCAGCGTTTATATTAACTCTCCTGATTTCTCCATTATGATTTTTTGTATTATATACGATTTTTACGGTATTCGCTATAAAATCCGCATTGTAATTTGGATGCTCTCCATATACGAGAATCAGTCTTTTATGGCCTTTGCTTTCCAAAATCTTTACTTGTTCTACAAGTTCTTCTTCCGTGAGAGTTTTGCGGACTATGGCTTTGTTGTCTCTTCTGAAACCGCAATATAAACAGTTGTTTATACATTTGTTTCCTATATACAGAGGGGCAAAAAATACTATTCTGTTTCCGTATATCCTTTCCTTTAATTTTCTTGCAGCAGCAAATATTTCTTCTTGAAGTTCCTTATCTTCTGTTTGAAGCAGTTTAGCTGTTTCTATAGGTTCAAGACGAATTTTTTGAAGCGACTTGTTGATTATTTCTCTTATTTCGTTCTTTTCGGCATTTTTTCCTTCCTCTAAAAGCTTGAATATCTCATCATCGTTGATAAAATCTTCCGAATACATTTTAATTCCCCCTATTCGTGATTTAATTATATGTCCAACTCTTTTTTTGAAATTGAAGTTTTAACTATACATTCATGTAAATTTCCAAGCTTGCCTGTAAGGCTGTTGATCTCGTCTAAAGTACCTACAACGGTGATGGATATTACCGAAATGTCTTCTTCATCAAAGGGAATCCCCATTCTGCCTTTAATTATCCGTTTATATTCAGAGACTATTTTATTGAACTCATACTGAGAACTTTTAGGGTTTTCAAGGATGGCACTTATTACACCAATTCTTTCTTTCAAGAATTTTCCTCCTTTCTCCATAAAAAAACTTCCTCTCAAAGGAAGTCAGGTGTAGTCAGAGACCCGATTCCCTTTCAGGTAAGATCATTCTCAACCCGTCAGGTATTGGCTGTATTTTTTATCCGAATGACTCAAGAATACTCTCAAAAAACTCGGATTATGTTCCTGATAATATATTAACAATATTATATCTAAAAGTCAATAAGGATTACAAATATTAAATAAATGTATCAAAGCTGTGCAACTTTTTTAGAGGAGATAATCAACAGATTTGAGTTACAAGAATTTAAATGACTGGAATATAAAAAAAGGCTTCTATTAAAATATATATAAAGAAGCCTTTTTTATAAAATATTTAAGTTCTTTTTATAAATTTGGTTTTACAACTGGGACATGTAATGCATATTTTTCCTTTTCCCCTTGGTACCCGAAGCTTATTTGAACAATTGGGGCATTTATAATATTTATATATCTTCATATCCCTTATTCTGTCTCTTTTATTGTAAAATCCATATTTTACTTTATTATAATATCCCATAAAAATATTATTTTCCTGATAACGCTTCTGTATATTTTTGGAAAACATTCTGAAAAAGCAAAACACAAGGGGAATCAAAGAAATAACGGAAAGTACATAAACATTGGTAAACCGTGACAATAACGATAATACCATATAAAGAATCATCAAGGCAATAGATAACTGATCGGGTCCGTATCTTCCTAACATTACTCTTCTGAGCCAGTTCATAAATCATATCTCCTTTTTCAAGATAGTTATATAAATACATTATACTATGACTGTTTTTACATTACAATAAAACCCGATAAAAACAATAGGAAAAAAATTAATATATGCTATTATTAATGTATGACAGTATATCAATAATGGTATAATCCTATGAAGGGAACCGTCAAAAGTTTAAGGAGGAGTATAAATGAAACTGACTAAACCAAAACTGTCAAAGGTACTTAAGGAAGATGTTGATCTTCAATCTGCCATACAGCAAGGAATTGAAGACGAAGAGGATATCGAAGGGTCTCATTTTGACAATAGCTATGTAGAAAATGTACAAGTACGTAATATTGAATTTAACGACTGCATATTTGAAAATTGTAACTTTATAAAGTGTAAATTGAATAAGGTATTTTTTGTTGATGTTGTATTTGAAAGCTGCGATATTTCCAATATTGATTTTGAAAGCTGTATTTTTCACCGGGTTGAATTTAGAAATTGCAAGGCAGTAGGGGCTAATTTTGCCGGTACTGATTTAAACAATATGCTAATGACTAATTGTAATTGTAAATATATAAATCTATTTTCCGCCAATTTAAAAAATACATCATTCGATGATTCTGATTTAACAAATGGAAATGTGCAGGACTGTCAATTGAAATTTATTGAATTTCATAAATGCAAACTAAATGGAGCTGATTTTTTGCATACTTCTTTAAAGGATGTTGATTTTACCACAGATGATATTGAAGGAATTGTGGTTTCGGGATATGAACTGAAAGGGGCGGTTGTTACTCCCTCCCAGGCATGTGAGCTGTCTCAACTCTTGGGCTTAATTATTAAATCATAGAATAAATATGATAATGGGAAACCTGATTTTACGGTTTGATGAAAAAGCTTGAAAAGTAGAAGAACATTTTTTCATTCCTTTTGGAATATATATCAATGGTCTTTTCCAACTTAAAATTTTCTAAGTTATATACATATAAATTTTCTAAATCAGCAGAATAAAGCGTATTTCCAAATACATAAATTTGACCGATGGAGTTTTTAAAAGTAGTTAATTTCTGCAAGTGATCCGTAGGATCAAATATGGTTAAGTCATTTCCTCTGTTTTGAACAAGGTCATAATGAGAAATTAAAAGTTTATTGTTATATTCAAAGATTTGATAGGGAAAAGGCGATTTAAGCTCATAGTTTTCAGCTTTTTTATTGTTTATATCAAATACGCTTAATTTATAACCCGGGTTTCCATCTATATCATATTGATTTGTAAAATATATTTTATCATTTATTTTTAAACTATAATATTGTCCCGTTCCGCATTCTGTAATATCTATAATATCATTTATTTTTAAACTCACGGGATCAATCAAATATAGGAAGGATTTATGCGCCGGTTCATCATTCATCTCTTCGCCGAAAGCATATAGAGTATTATCGTAGGCATCTAATCTGCTGATGTAGACATTATTTATATTCAGTGTCTCCAATTTATTTGTTGATTTATTGCATTTGGTGATAATTGAACTCATATTTAAAGTATTTGCGGTGTAAAGAAAATTTTCATCTACAGCAAAGGTATTTATATTGTGCTGTTTCACGTCATAAGTGTTTGTATTTCCATTGCTTAAGCCATATTCGAATACGACAGTCAGGTCCTTTGTTATTAGGCCCTTTGGTACAACATACATACTGCCGTTGAATATTCTGGGAAGATCAAAGGGAGAACCCATGGAACCCAATTCAATCTTTTCCCGTTTGATTACTTTCAGATTTTGATCTAAAAGTGTTAAGTATGTTTCATTTGATTGCCCTGTTGTTTCAATAATACCCATATGAAGATTTGAATTACTGTTTACCATATTTCCCGTATTTGTACATCCTATAAGCACAATAGCAGATAAAAATGTAATTCCCAAGAATTTTTTGATCATTTGATTTCCTCCTTATTATTTTCTTAAAGTTAAAATTAGGCACTCCAAAAACAACGGTATTGAAAATAAGATTGTTTGAGAAGTGCCCTAATATATTAATGCTTCAATAGAAGCCCTTTCTATTTTTTATTATTTTTCATATATGGTCATTGTTTTATCCGTATTTACTAATTCCATAGGATGGACTGCAATAGCGAATGCGGCTGTGTCGAGATTTATATCATATAAATCTAAAAATGCGGCATAAACAAGCTGCGAACAATAAAATTTACTTCTTGTATAAGGATTGAGATAGTTAAAATTATAAGGCAAACCTATTTTGTTGTAACAATAATTTGCAGCCGATGCATCTTCAGATATAGTTGTACTTGTCACAGTAACTCCGTAACATGTACCTCTGGTACGGTTCCAATCATTATTTCCGGTGGTCACGCCATTTGACAAAGATTCCACAACTGTACCGGAACTGTATATTATAGCTGCATGGCCTGTCGGAATTATTCCCTTGAGTTTATCTGCCGTAACAAGAATTACACCTTTTCTTGTAGGATATGTTCCAAAGGAATTATTTTGTTCTTTATCCGCGTCTTCTGTTTTATCCGGTACGATTACTAAATTTTTTTCTATTTCTTCTTTTATTTTTTCCACAGTTTCCGAATCAAATACTTCCTCAGCCGTTAAAATTTTTTCTTTTTCTGCAAAGGATGGAATGGATAAACTTAAAAATAGAACTGCAATAATGATAAATGAAATACATTTTTTAAAATTTTTCATAGGACACCCCCAGTATTATTTGTTAATAAATTATATTCCTGTAGGGTGTTATTTATTACAAATCAATTCCCAATACCTGTTTAACGATTATACCTACAATAAAGGATATCACCGCTACACCCATGCTGATGCCTGCCATTTCAAAAAAGTTACGCTTAAATGGTTCATCTTTAGCAACGGAAATATAAAAATTAAACCCTGCGATTATGGAAATAGCAATAAGCATTGTTACAATCAATGCCGGAATATAATTGTCTTTAGAGAACAGCAAATAAGGTATAATTAACAGCACTACAGTAATCAAATAGGCAATACCTGTATAGGCAGAAGATTTTACGGCATTTTTGTTCCCTGATGCCCGAGATGATAGGTATCCTGATGCACTCATGGAAAGAGTAGCGGAAATTCCGGTAATCAAGCCGGCCATAGCTATAACCGACGTATTCTGCATGGCAAGGGTATATCCGGCCAATGATCCCGTTAATTCCACAAGAGCATCATTCATGCCCAATACCATATCTCCTACATATTGCAATCTTTCTTCATCCAATAGATCAATGAGTTTTGCCTCGTGGGCTTCCTCATCACGAAGGATGGTTTCCAACATAGGTATTTCCGCTATATGGGCTTTATATGAATTGATTGCCTTTTCTTCTCCTCTTTCAAACATTTTAAGCATAAATGTATATCCCAACATAATTGCTATGAAGTTGTAGAACCTTATCCGACTCATATTAGGTTTGAGAATTTGGTTAGAATATGAAGCAAATTTTTCGGCATGGGAGTTTTCATCCTGAGATATGGATTTTAAGATTTTTTTTGCTTCAGGATCCTTGATGCGATCGGAAATTCTTTTATACAGTTCTGCTTCATCCCGTTCCCGCTGTTGACAACTTAACAAAAAATAATTTTTTTCTTTATTATTTTGTTCCATTAAACTTTTGCTCCTTTCTTTAATCATATCTTGAATATATTATATTTCTATTATAAAATAACATCAAGACACTGGATATATTCGGGACCAGTGAAAAAGTCCAATTTTTTAATTTTTTGTATCTCCAAATCCGCATTTTTACTGAGTAATTTTTAAAAATAACGACTTTATCAGTAGTCCCGATATATTCACTGGAACTTTATTACTGCATTAAATTTTGCACTTGACACATTATATAGATACTTGTTATCATATAATAACAACATATAGTATATGCTGTTATTATTTTTTTGTCATATTATCCTATTCATTATAAAAATAAGGAGATGCTAAAATGATTACGAAGATCAAAAAAAGAGATGGAAGAGAGGTCCCCTTTAATATTGAAAAGATTTCAAATGCTATATTTAAAGCAGCAAAAGCGGCCGGAGGACAGGATTATGATATGGCAGTTGCTTTATCGGAAGAAGTTGCTGAAATACTAGAACGGGATTATATACATAAGGTACCCGAAGTTGAAGAAATACAGGATATAGTGGAAAAGGTACTTATAGAGTCAGGTCATGCCCGTACGGCAAAAGAGTATATTCTCTACAGAGCCGAAAGAAACAGAGTAAGGGAAATGAACACAAGACTTATGAAGGTATACGAAGATCTGACCTTTAAAGATGCCAAGGATAATGACTTAAAGAGGGAAAATGCCAACATAGACGGAGATACGGCTATGGGTACCATGCTTAAATTTGGTTCCGAAGGGGCGAAACAGTTTTATGATTTGTTTATATTAAAGCCTGAACATTCCAAAGCTCACAAAGAAGGGGATATTCATATACATGATTTGGATTTTCTTATGCTGACTACTACCTGCTGCCAGATAGATATCGTAAAGCTGTTTAAAGGAGGGTTTTGTACCGGCCATGGATTTTTGAGAGAACCTAACGACATTCAAAGTTATGCCGCTTTAGCCTGTATTGCTATACAGTCCAATCAGAATGACCAGCACGGTGGTCAGAGCATACCGAATTTTGACTACGGAATGGCACCGGGGGTTAAAAAAACATATGTAAAATTATATAGAGTAAATTTATTAAAAGCCTTTGAGTTGTTGACGGAGGATGGAGAAATTCAAGATAAAATTATAGATATCTTTGATAACATTCACAAAGAAAAGGGATTGAAGCCCTCCATTGCAAATAACGAGAAGTATAAAGAAGCGGAATTTAATTATCTTTCTGATCTTATAAAAGATCCTTTATTGATAAAAAAAGCCCAAAAATTTGCAGAAAAAAATGCGTTGAAAGAAACGGACAGAAAAACTTTTCAGGCAATGGAAGCATTTATACACAATTTAAATACTATGCATTCCAGAGCGGGAGCTCAGATACCTTTTAGTTCCGTTAACTATGGAACCGATACGTCTCCGGAAGGCAGAATGGTTATGAAAAATCTTCTTCTTGCTACGGAAGCCGGCCTCGGAAACGGAGAAACTCCCATATTTCCGATACAGATTTTTAAAGTTAAGGAAGGAGTTAATTATAATGAAGGGGAGCCAAATTATGACCTGTTCAGATTATCATGCAGAGTAAGTGCAAAGAGACTGTTTCCTAATTTTTCGTTCTTGGATGCACCGTATAATCTTCAGTATTATAAACAGGGCCATCCGGAAACGGAGATTGCATATATGGGATGCAGAACAAGAGTTGTAGGAAATGTTTATGACCCCGACAGAGAAATAATATACGGAAGAGGGAATTTAAGCTTTACTACTGTCAATTTGCCGAGATTGGGGCTGAAAAGCAAAGGTAATCTGGATATATTCTTTAAGGAACTTGATAAGGTTATAGATTTAGTTATCGATCAATTGTTGGAAAGATTTGAGATGCAAGGGCGCAAAAAGGTAAAAAATTACCCCTTCCTCATGGGGCAGGGAATATGGATTGATTCGGATAAATTAGGAGAAGAAGACGAGGTAAGAGAAGTATTGAAACATGGGACTTTGACTATGGGATTTATAGGCCTTGCCGAATGTTTGAAAGCACTTACGGGAAAACATCATGGGGAATCCGAGGAATCGCAAAGATTAGGCCTTGAAATTATAGGGCATATGAGAAAGAGAATGGACGAAGCAAGCCAAAAATATAAGATGAATTTTTCCCTTCTTGCTACTCCGGCGGAAGGGACAGCAGGAAGATTTGTTAAAATGGACAGAGAAATATTTGGTTCCGTTGAAGGGATAACGGATAGAGAATATTATACAAACAGTTTCCATGTTCCTGTATATTACGAAACAACCGCTTTTCATAAGATAAAAACGGAAGCTCCATATCATTCTCTTACAAATGGGGGACATATAACATATGTGGAGTTAGACGGAGATCCGACTCAAAACTTAGAAGCCTTTGAAAAAATTATAAGAGTAATGAAGGAATCCGGAGTAGGCTATGGTTCAATAAATCATCCCGTGGACAGAGATCCCGTCTGCGGATATACCGGAATTATCGGCGATACCTGTCCTAAATGCGGGAGGGAAGAAGGCAATATACCTTTTGAGAGGATCAGACGTATTACAGGATATTTGGTGGGGACCTTAGACCGTTTCAATGATGCAAAAAGGGCAGAGGAAAGGGACAGAGTTAAACATTTTTCCTGCTCTGTAAAATAGGGAGACAGATATGACTGATTTTTTAAGAATAGCAGGAATAATTAAAGAATCTATAGTTGACGGACCCGGTATAAGACTGGTAGTTTTTTCTCAAGGTTGTAAACACAACTGTAAAGGATGCCATAACCCGGAGACTCATTCTTTTACCGGCGGCAGACTGATAAATATTGAAGATATCTTGGAAATGGTAAAGGATAATCCTCTCTTAGACGGAATAACCTTCAGCGGAGGAGAACCTCTTGAGCAAGCTGAAAGTTTTGCGGTTTTAGGAGAAAAAATAAAGGAAATGGGGCTAAATGTCATAACTTATACGGGATATACTTATGAGAAAATAATTGAAAGTTTCTATGACAGACCGGATTGGGAGAGATTAATGAGATGTACGGATATTCTCATAGACGGTCCCTTTGAGATAGATAAAAGGAGCATTATGCTGAAATTCAGGGGTTCTTCAAACCAAAGGATTATAGACGTGAAAGATTCTATCCTTTGTGGGGAGCCTATAGTTATAACTCCTTGACAATATTAATTTGCATGGAATATAATGTTGATGAAAGTAATTTAATATATGGAAAAGATAAAATATAGCACAATAAGGAAAAGGGTGAAAAGCCCTTGCTGTAGTCGCAGCTGTAATCAGGAATTTAGGTTGATGTTTTTGCCACTGTTTGTATACAAATGGGAAGGTTCGGCCTAAAGATGATCTGAAAGCCAGAAAACTTGGTGTTGTATTTCTTCTCGATACTCCGACTTAGAGGAAAGGGAAGGTTGAGTGAAATGAATTTAAACCCTCTTCCTTGGAAGAGGGTTTTATTTTTAAAGGGAAGTGTGGGAATGTGAAAAAATTAGTTGGAATAGGTTTGTTAATTTTTATAATATTATCTTCATGGGGGATATCCTATGGAAGCGGCGAAACAAGAATTACAGGAATCATCGGATTTGGCGGAAAAGTAAAGCTGAAAAGTGTAAATCCGTTAAAAATCACCGTAAGTACCGGAAATTCAGGTATAGATGAAGGTATAATCCGCATAGAAACTGAAAACAGGAAATATTATGAACCCGTAAAGATAGATGATAATAGTGAAAAAGTATATTATTTTTCCATTCCCATACCTGATTCCGAGGGTAAAATAAAAGTAACGTTAGAGAATAAAGGAAAGAAGATAAATTCCGTCGAAATCCCATTTGAACCTATTTCCGAGAAAACAACCGTCTTAGGAATATTATCCGATGAACCGGAGAGATTGAATTATCTCAGCCAATTGAAACTAAATTTTATTCCCATGGAAGATATAGAAATAGTTGATTTGACCAAATACCTCAGC
>ENA-UOOK01001548-UOOK01001548.1-fermentation-metagenome-genome-assembly--contig:-NODE-1548-length-30077-cov-7.203617_pt1 | contig 30077 bp, 38 predicted proteins | sample MGYA00245777_ERZ724023 | MGnify/ENA primary metagenome ERZ724023 (study PRJEB28704, sample SAMN03018312) | fermentation metagenome | biome: anthropogenic terrestrial biome; feature: soil; material...
TTCCACTTCGATTAGGTCCGCATATACATATAGATGTGTTTTTTAGTTCTTTATCCTCCGTCTGGTATACTTCTGTAACATTGCCCTTATAAATGCTTTCCCCTGCCCTTATAACTCCCTTTTGAAGTTGTAGCGGTACTTCTGTCTCTAATGTATCAATCTTTTTTATATTTTTATGTTCGTTCAATAAATCTCTACCTGGAATTTGAATGAAGTTTTGGCACTCATCCGTACTCGTTATGTTTTCTTCTACTTTAGCTATTTTAAAATCTTCCATGTAAAAAGTTCTTGATTTTACTGGCTTATAAATTAATTCGTTGTTTTCTGCTATACTTCCATAGGATTGGCACACGCTAATAGCATTATTTATTTTTCTAGTTTCATTCTCACTTTCACTTAACACTAATATTTGTGTATTTAAAATTGTACTATTCTTTTTCTTTTTGGTTGCTGCAGATAGATTAAAGTTTTCATGTAAAATATCTGTGGCCATTTCTAATAATCCTAATTGATTTTCTACTTCATCTTTATCTGCTCCTAAAAAATCCGTAATTACATTAAAGATAGAATCTACTATAAACATCACATTACTTAACACAGTTTTTAATACATAAGATATAGAAACTTTTTCCCTATCTATTAAGTCCCTATTTTTTACCTTTTTTATAGTATCGGTGTAAGTCTTTAACCATCCAGCCTGTGTCCGAGGTATGAAGTTATAGAACGCTCCTATACGGTCTTTATCTTGAAGTATATCTAATACACTAAGTATAGAATTTAAAGGCTCATTTGACTTCTTATCTACATTTAAACTTAAAGCATCTTCTTTTTTATAACAGAGTTGATATTTTAAACATTCTTCCGTAAATTCTTGTGGTTGTTCTACTGCATCTATAGTGGCTTTATTCCATATTTCCCTTATCTTTTCCCTTATTATGCCCTTAAATTGTTCTGGCACTATAAAATAAAAATCTACATTAGATTTATGAATATCTATAAAGAATGAAAATTTATAAGAAGCGGTTATTATAAGCTTTTTGTTTTCCTTTCTAATACGCTTTGTAATAGATTTATAGGTATGTGCAATAGCATTAGTTATATTGGTACTATTGTAGTTCCTTATGCTTGTATCTGGTGTTATTTTAAGGTATACATAGGTAGGGCGAATAACTTTAAAATAGTCTGTAGCTTTAATAGATTTCATTTAAAAGCACTTCCTAGAGCCTGTATTAAAGCATATATTCCTACACTTATAGTAGCCCACTTTCCAGACTTCTTTCTCCCAAAAATATATAGCATAACGGCTCCAACGCAAACCATTAAACATATTATATAACTGTATTTTAATGTCCAGTTCCAGAACAAGCCAAATATTTTACTAGGATTAGATAAATATTCAAAGAAGCTTTTTATTGATTTTATTGTGGTTACTATATAGTCCAAGGAATTTGTTAATTTATCCATATTTACACCCCCTAAGAAAATATTGATTTTATTAAATCGAATATCCAAGGCAGAAAAAATAAAGCTCCATAGCCAACTGCATACTTTGTAATTATCGGAGTTATGCTTTTTGTATTTCCTTGCATTAAAGATTTGATTATTTCTATAGTAGCCATAATTAAGCATACCCAATATCCAACATTTCTACATACGCCTAAAACTTTTTGTCCTGCTACATCTACATTAGCTGCATAAACATTTTGAGAATATAAACAGTTTGCTAATACAAATACAGACAATTGTTTTAATCTTTTGTTTCTTAAAACTTTGTTTTTTATATGGTAATTGTTATTAAGAAAGTCATTAAATTTAATAATTTCCATACGATACCTCCTTAAAGTATAAAAATAAGATTTTAGGTTAACATATATAACATAAATTTATCGGAGGTGTTTTTGAAATGACTATTCCTTTTGCTATTTTTTTAGTTGCAGGTGGAGTACAAATTGGAGCTGAAATTGTGTGTCATGTTATCGGGATGTAAATGAATTGTTAATTTTATTATAAAACTCTAATTTTAGGAAACTTTAAAAAGCTATTTGAATAAGCTAGAAGTGTAAGCGACGTAGCGTAGCAAGAAGTTCACTTTTAGCGTCGTGGATAAGTCTATCTTGTTTTAGGTAGGCTTATTTTTGTGCAATTCCTCTTGAATTGAAAGCTCTATTAGCTTATTTTCATACTTATTATATTTAAAATAGAATCTTAAAGCGTTTTTAATAAAATTGGACCTATCTTCTTTAGAAACTATATCTGCGTACAGCTTCATTTCATCAGTTGTATTCTTAAAGCTTATCGGGATAGTAGGCATATTTTCCACTCTTTCTTATAGTTCTTATATAATATTCTATGAAAAATATAGCAAAATTGTTACAACTTTTATATAAAAATAATCTAAAATTTATATAAAAAAGCAACTACCCTACAGAATAGTTGCTTTTGCTTTAGTTATTTTCTTTCTCAATAAGTTCCTTAGTATACTTATTTTTAAGTTTTTCTTTTAGCTTCTCGATTTCTGTTTCTGAATACATATCCATAAGATATGACATTCTTCCTGAAAGTTTGTCTGGATTAATTTCCTCATCCTCGCTTAGTAGTTGATAGAGAGATACCCAACCATATGCTTTAGCCTGCCAATTATCCAAAATATATTTCTCCTTTCTAATGTCTGTTTTTAAGTATATTTTTATATGCTAATTTACTTTTTTTACTTAGTGCTTTTTCTGTTTCCTCTTTTTCCTCTGGTTTTAAATTCATATCACTTAGTATACTTTTTAATACATCTTTCAAATCTTCTTTAGAGTATTCTTTTTTGTTTTCCATATCTTTTCTTATAAGGTCTTTAACGTAAGTTGCAAATGGTTTTTTTCTGCTTTCCGCATATCTTAATATATCTTCTTCACTATCGGTAAATGGAACTGGTTTACTTTTTATCCTCATTTTTTTCATCTTCCTCAAAATTATCTTTTGCTATAGCGTCATATATTTCAGCATTTATAAATTGTGGATTTTTAATAAATTCTATTTTAAATTCATCTTGCCAGTAAGTTAGGGTGTCTGCTCCACCGCCACCCATTAAATATATTTTTTTAGCACTCTTATAGTCAAAATCATTTCTTATATAAGATGCTATTTCTTTTATGTGGCTTTTAATAATAGCTCTAGTGTCAGTTATATCTACTTCTTTTTGATTTACAGTTATAGTTTCATCGTTAAAAATTTTTTGAACATCCATAGGCTTGTAATCAGTACCTTTATTTGAATTTAGATACCCTGCTATATCAGCATACATTTTATACATAGCTTCATTATACATTTGTGAATTTAGTATACTTAAATTTTCCCATTGGCTTACGTTTATAGTGCCAGCTCCGTTATCTATTACTATTACATTATCCTCTATTTCTTCAAGTATAGGGTATGCTCCTTCTATAAAAACTAATGCATCATTTATCCTTATTGTATATTTTTTATCATCTACAACAATTTGCTTTTGCCCTAAACTTTTTAAATATTCTTCAATTTTGCTTCCTAAAAGTTTTTGCTTTTTCTCTGGAAGTCCTACAACTATAGATTCCTTTGGAAAGTCTTTTTTGCAATAAAGAGCTATTGCAGTAAGCAAACATATTTCATACTCTTTAGTAAAATATCTATCATCCCCTGTAAATATAGCACCTTGTCCTACTATATAATGTATTCCCTCATATTCTACATTATACAGTTCACTCTTCTTTTTACCAAATTTGTTTATTTCACCCACTTTTACTCTGCTCGCAAACTTTTGATTTCCAAATTTTGTATAACCATTTCCAACATCAATTCCAATTGCCATTTTTTAATTCCTCCTAAGATACAAGTATATACTTTGTGTATACTTGTATTATTAATACACTATAATTTTATTATAAAGTATATACTTTGTAAACACTTAATACATACTTTATTTATTATATTCTATATTTATACGATAATTCCTTTTATTTACATATGATTTTAAGAAGGATTTTTTTCAACGTATGTAGAATTTATAAGTGACAATTGTCACAGGGGGAATTAACATGGATAGAAAAGAATTTGATAATTTAAAAATAGAAGAACAAGTTGAATATATAAATAAAGAGCTTTATAATGGCTGTACACTAACAAAAGTATGTAGTTTAATAGGTATAAGCAGAAGCACGGTAAGAAAAAGGTTCACGAAAGTGGGACAAAAGTATGACGATAGTATTAATAGATATGTAGGAGACAATAGTAAGACAGTTATAACAGGAGACAACAGTAAGACAGAAATATCGTGTGACGATGATAAGACAATAGTATTAGAAGATAAAGAACGAGCTGTTATAAAACATGGGGACAATAGTAATACTTCCGTCACAGATAAAAAAGTTATGAAAAATTTGTTAGAACTTTCTAATAATCACGATAAAATTATGGAAGTATTGACTTGGTTTGAAAGTGACAAAGATAAGACTAACGTCATAGAAGTTAGAGAAGGAATTAAAATAGATTTACCACAAGAAAAAGATACAGAGTTTAGAAAAACAGTTAGGATTAATGATGCTGTTTGGAATTTATTCTCTGAATTTTGTAAAGAGCATAAGGAATTCAAGCAAAAGGATTTACACAGCCAAGCTTTATTGGAATATATAGAAAAATATAAGAAATAAAAAGAGCTTTGAATTTCTCCAAAACTCTTAGTTCGTAAAAATATTCTATTGCCAAAAATATCCATAAATATCTATAAGTATTGATTTATAAGGTTTCATGGATATAAGTAAACACTAATACTAAATATTACGAACTAATTATTTATTAAATCGTGTTCTATATCTGCAAAACTATTTCCGTAAGTAAAGCCTACTATTCTAATACCATTAAATGTTTTGAGTGTTAGATCTTTATTATAGGCCCTTTTATAATAAGCAAACTTACTATCAAAATTCTTATTTTCATTTATTATAATCTCAGGTTTAGGAAATCCCTGCATTTGAATTTTTACACCTACATATTTAGCATCCTTATGGCTTGCAGCATTAAAACATTTTTCTAAATTTTCAATTGCTAATTTCATTTTTTATATTCCTCCATTTAATTTAAATTTAAAAGGCACCCTTAATCGAGTGCCTTATAACTTACCTTCATTCTTTAATTTTTCAATAGTCTTTTCCTCCTGGATGAATTCTTTCATTTTAGCAGCTACGAAAGGAGATATCATAATTCCTTTTTTAGCTCCATATTTTTTGAATTCTGCCAGTACATCTGGTGGAAGTGTGATATTTATACGCACCGCCTTCTCTCCCACTATAACCATCTCCCTTTAGAAATGATTATATCTCTTTATATTTTATCTGTCATTTTTGTACTCACTCATACATATTAATATATATTTATAAGTATAAATGTGTACGCAAAAATATTCTATTGTAATGCCTTTCTTCTACCATTATATATCCTATTTTTACAATCAATTTATCATCTTCCTATAATTATAATATTAATACTGGAGCTTGATTGTATCTTATATCTGGCTCAAATATTACTGCCGCACGATCGGAAGAAGTACTCATTGCCCAAAATTCGCAAGTATCCCCTGCTGTAAAAAATAAATCTTCTATATAATAAGCCGGAGTTGTACTACCTATTGACCGTTGTATTCCAAAAGCAACACCATTTTTATATATTCTTCCATAAGATGTATAAGTTACACCAGTGGTTCCACAATATAACCCAAAACGAATTCTATAAGTGCCTGTAATGTTTAATTGTATTGAACTTACTTTTTTCCAAGTAGTATCTGTAACACCGCCAGATGTTCCAGCAATTAAAATTTTATCTCCTGGTGTGATTGAACTATAACTACCAGTTACTTCAAAAATACTTTTTCCAATAACTATATTATCAGAAACTAAATTGGAATCACCCTTAACTTTACATGTTCCATCTTCAAATCCTGCTGTAATAACTTGGTCACTTGTAGTAGGTGTATATGCTATACCAGATTTTAGAGGTGCAGTACCAACTAATCCTGTATCATTATCATTACTAAATGTATCTCCTGCTAGTACATGGGATGCAATAGCATTTCCCTCTGCACTAGCTTTGATAAAAAAACAATCACCACTTGAATTATATATTGCTGTATAAGGTTTCCCTGCAATTAAATTAGGTGCAGTAGTTGTGTTGGGTTTATAAAAATGTTTACTATTTATTGTTGTCGCACTCCCACTATTAGAAGCACTAGCTATAAAATTAACAGGAAGCCCATTAATTAAAGTTTCATTAATAGTTAATGTTATTGCTGTTGCTGTTCCTCCTGCTGTTTGATATAAATAATCTGCCTTATGTGAATCAAGTGAAGCTTCTCCTAGCATTAAAGCACTAAATATATTTTTAAATGTTAGTTGTATATCTATATAATCTGTATAAATTGTACTTGGTGTTGTTCCATCTGAAGCATCTGTATAAGCTAAGAAATATATAAATCCATTAGAATCAATACTTTGACTTATAGCTGTGCTATTTATAGCATTTGGTGAAATTAAATTAGGTATATTTAACGTATGTGACCAAGTAGGAATATTAGTCCATGAATTTTGTTGAAAAATATTAGCATAAGCTTTATTACCAGAAGGACAACTGCCATACCCATACCAATTACAAATAATACTAGCTAAATTATTTTTTAGCCAATCTACTTTATCTGCTGTAGTAGAACCTGGTATAGTTCCATATTTTCTTTCTACTATAGAAATTAAATCAAACTCAAATAGATGTTGAGAGATAGCACTACTTATACTAGTAGAAGTGCCTAAAGTACTGCCATCTAATTTTTCTATAGTTGCAATACCTGTATCATTTGTACCTATTTCTATTATAAATTCATTAGGTAAAAGTAATCTTGTTTGATTATCATCTCCAGCTGTACGTTTTGCTATATTAGGATTTGCTACAACACTTCCTGTTACTTTTCCAGTAAAATCTGAAATTGTAACTCCTGTTACTGCATTATTTAAATCTGATGATGCTGTGGTTTTTACTTCATTAACCATTCCTATTAAATCAATTTTTTCTGTGGTTTGTGGTGTAGATGCTGCTGTTTTATTATTTACTGTGGTTGCGTTTCCACCATTAGCAGGAAGTGAACTTGGAACTGTTGGTATGTTGTTTTTTACTTCATTAACTGCACCTTTTAATGTCTTATCTGTAGTGCTTAAAATTGCTGTTCCTATTGCACTATTTATTGAAGTTATGCCATCGCTTTTTGTCTTGCTGTCTGCATCTATCTTATCCCAGTTATTATTTAACATTGTAGTTATATTATATGTGTTTGAACCATCTGTGCTTTCAGCTTCATACAATCCTAAATTTGTTGTTGTTTTTGCCATTTAATCTCCTCCTATCTTAATTAAAATGCAAATCTGCTTAATGGTTGTTGTTGTAATTGGTCTAATGTCATACTTTCTACTTCACTGATTAATAAATATTTAAAACTATATAAAACCATCAATTGAGCTGGTTTGATTACCTGTATAGCCTTCTTTAAATTATCTAAATCCGTAGGCACTCCATATTCACCTACAAATTTAATAGAGATGTCTCCATTTATAAGCTGTGCTTCAACATCTCCATTTTTCCATGAATTGCATACAGCTTGCAATAAATCTATGCTGAACTTGCCGTAACTCTTATATCTTGCTTCAAGTTGGCTTTGTTTATCTTCTAAACTAGAATTAGGGTCGGTTTTAAAATTTAACAATTTCTCCATCAATGGAATTCCAATGTCTTCAGTTAACTGGTCAAAATAAATTTGTCCTCCTAAAACATCTATTATTTCTTTTATCTTGTCGAATTCAAGTCCAATAGAATTATATAGTTGATTTATATAAGGATCATTTCTATATAATTCGTGTAAATGTTGTATTAAATCATCTCTGCTAGACATTTAATGTCACCGCCCCCAAAATAGGAATTTCACATAAGGTGCTTGTCAAGGATAAAGGAATATTTGCAATACCAGAATTAACTTGTAAATTAGAATAATCGGTAATTCCTTCTGTTTCATACAGCAGGTTTCCTAATTTTGCGTATGAAACTGTTGGCGTATCATCTTTAAGTGCTACATCTTTTAGATAGTTTGCTACAGAATTAGAAAAGTTTGCTTTAACTTGGTCAAGCGTATAATTTGTGGCTAAAACTACATTAGCAGTTATGCCTATATTTTTAGCTGTGGCACTTTGTATTGTCGTATAGCTTCCACCACTAGCAAGTCCTTTTCCCATGCCCCAAGTTGACCAATTTCCCTGGCTGTCTTGTACGCCTTTAGGATCTATAGCATTTTGTACAAATTCTATTAAATCAGTACTTGCCACTTGCATATCAGAATTACATATAATAACTAATGTAGTATTTTTGCCTTGCCATGTTCCAAAACATTTAGCCCTTCCAACACCTGTTATACTTTCAGCCCATGCTACAAATGCATTTTCATTGTTTGAAACAATAGGATTTTTCAAGTGTCCATAATATCTTTCTAGTAAAGAATCGTCACTTTCATCATCAATGCCATTTGTTATTGCATTTTCGTTTGTGCAACTCGTTATTCCTGGAATTGTTACTGGTATTTGCGTTATAGTATTTGCTGGAGTATTTCCATATGTTCCTATTTCTGTAGCTTGTATAGGCACAAGACCAGTCCCATTTATTGTAGTATCAGCTGTACAAGCATGTGAGATACCGCCCTTTGTCTCGAATTTATCCCCTGATTTTACTATTCCAATTCCATTTACTTTCAAGTTTGTACTTGCGAAAGCTCCTATTTTCTTTGTCTGTCCTGTCCTTTGTACTACAAATTTCTCTCGATCTGCACCACTTAAATTGTCAGGACTCTCTATACTGGCTCTAGTGTCCGATAATTCTGTATAGATATTAGCAATTTCAATAGCTACAGCTTTTAAAAAATCGTAAGTAGGGTAACCCATAGTTTTATCGTAATTATCACTTACATTGCCTAATAATTCAGCTTGAATATTATCTGTTGTTTTATCATCATAATAGCCCACTAAACCACCTCCTCATTAGAAACTACCTGTCCTGTGATAAGGGTAACTACATATTGCACATTCCATGCTCTTTTATCAGTTTTAGTAAGGGAAAAATTATCTACGCTTGCTATATATCTATGTTTTAATAGGGCTTCTGTAACTTCTCTTTGAATTTCAGACTGGTAAAAAGCAATGTATCCTATCATCTTTTTACCTATTAAGTCTTTAACGTTGCAATAAAAGTCAGTATCTTTATAAATGTCGTAATCGTCTTTGTAAGTTAATATAACAAGATGTATCCATTGTTGTATCTTTTCTTCATCTGTACTCAATTCAACTGGTCTACCATCCTGTAATGCAAAACATTTATTAACAAAATCAAATTTAATTACACGTCCTAATAGTTCAATATTTGTATTTGCAGCTTGTATATTATCTATTTGCTGTTGTAAATCTGGTATTAAAGGTAACATATTAGTTGCTGCCATTATCACCACCTACCTTGTCTATAGCTATCATTTCTTGGTTACTCTGTGTAAACTCACATATAAGTTTATCCCCTATTTTTATTCCTTCGTGAGTAGCTGTGCCTGTCCCTGTGTAAGTACCTCTATCGGTTGTTACGCTAACAGTTACAGGTAGTTTATATTCTTTTAAAGCATTGCCTATAATTATTTTTTGCTTTTCATTATCTTCACTAAAAAAAGCCTGCCCATCAAGCACGCTTACCTTTATTGGATTTATTTGTACTACCGTTGCTATTTTATGCCCGAGCATTTGTGGATTATTTCTATTTTTAATTTCCATAGCTCCTTTTTCAGCCCAACGTGCATCATAATTCATTAAATCACCTCTAAATTACCCTTATTGCAGCATTGCACACACTCGAATAACTTCCACTAAATGTACTAATTTTAACCACATCTCCTGTATGCGGAGCATGAATGAATTGGTCATTTCCAATATAAATACCGCAATGGCCAGTATTATAGAAAAATAGGACATCACCCGGTTGTATGTTGCTTATGCTTATCCTTGTGCCTTGATTTATCATGTCATAGGTATAAGCAGTTAAATTTATGCCAAAATGTGAAAACACATAGCTTACAAAACTACTACAGTCGAATGAATTAGGAGGATTGCCGCCGCCATGTTCGTACGGCCTGCCTAAGAATTGCTTTGCGTAGCTAATAATTTCATCTGCTTTACTATTACCATTAGAAGCTTTAATACTGCTACCTGTAGGTGTTTTATAAACTGTGTTGTCCTCAAAACTTGCACCAGAAAAATCTATTGTAACTTGCACTTTATGTGTGCCTCCTTTTAAAGTATGCTGAGCATTTTTTATCTTATAATATCCTTTTACTCCATATTTACTTATATCCAAAGGCATTTGTCTGTTTGCCCTTATATTTTCGCCATTTACTACATCAAGCAATGTTACTGTAACCTCTCTGTTGGTTGCATCAAAATTATTTAGATAATTCTGTCCTGTTGTTCTTGCCTGAGCTTCATTTTGCCCTTCAACTTGAAGTATTTTACTCATACGCCCAAATATCTCTATGTTTTTATCATCCCTTAATGTAGCTAATATAGTTGGTGCTGTTGTACTTTCTGTACTTTCAGAACTAGAGCCTGTTGAACTATTAGATACTATTACGTAGTTACACATATTCTCCATGTTTCTGGTTACTGTGTAATCATTGCCCATAATATATTTACAACTATCCAGCTTCTTTATGTTAGAAATTTTATCAATCCACATTACAGTACCACGCATTTCAAGGAAAATGTCTTCCCCTGTCTCTGCCTTGCACTGTTCTAAAATGTCTTTGATTATATCTATATAGGTTTTGCCCCAATATAGCTTGGATATTTTAGTATTTAAAGTCATACAAGCACCACCTACATTATTATCTTCTAATATTCTATAAATACAGCTTTTAGCATCCTCTCCATTAAATTGATACACTTTTATTTGGTCTTTATTTAGGTAAAAACTGTAGTCCTGTGCTGTGTAATTGCAACTATTCTTTTTTTGCGGTTTCTGTGTAACTACTCCTGCAATTATTGTTTTATCACCTTTTTTTAATATAATATGGCTCCTACCCTCTGCAAAATCTAATATGCTGTCAAAAGTAAGAGTTTGTGCTATAGTGTCCTTATCATCTGTCCAAGCCCAATTACTGCAGTATTTTGTTACGTCTATATAATCTTTATAGCTATGTCCAACTAGATAATTCGTAAAAAATCCCCATCCATTAGACATTACATCACCTTCACTTAAATACACTCTTTATAACGTTTGTTAAATTATTTAAAGCATCATTTATAGGCTTTTTAACTGGATCAATAAATATTTCTTCTGGACTTATATACTCCTTAAATTCTGTTTTATACTTTATATCCTTATTTTGCCTTGGGTACCAACTCATATTTTCTACACTTACAAGCCAATTCAATATTTCAGAACCATCATTTCTAGTTTGAACACACCTTATTGGCTTTTTATCTATCATAGCTTGACTCCACAAGTTTATTATCAAATAAGGATTAATTTGGCTTTTACAAAAACTCTGTGTACATTTTCCTGCATACTCAGGCATCCATGAATCAATAGTAAAAGTTGCTAGCCCTACATTCCCAAGAATGTTATATGTTTGTCCATCCCCCTCAAATTCTTCATTCTTAGATGATTTACTCAGTTCTGGCATATTCTCCGGAATGATAGGAAGCTTATACACTTGTGACCTGTCTAAACTACTAAAAAATATATCCATAAGCACACCTCCTACATATTAGCTAATGCTGTTCTGAACTTAGTAGTAATATAACTACCTGCTTCTTCAAAAAATTCTTCATTTCCAATATTACCTTTAAAGTAAAAGTTATTTGTCATTTTTATAGATTTACCACCTAGCAAACCTTTTGTTTCTTGTGCTGTATAAACATGTTCTCCACCATGCAAGTTTCTAAATTGTTTGCCTGTAACAAGTTCCGCCCCATCCTCTGCTAGTTCTGCTATGCCTTTGTTAGCACTATTTGTACCAGTTGCATATCCATTATACCTGCCGCCACTTGTAAATAATGGGGTATTGTATACACTGCCATACCTAGACTTTATATATCTTATTGCTGCCGCCGCATTTGCTACAGGGTTTGTTATATCTCCAATGCCCGCTGTAAACTCTCTAAAAGTGGAAGGCAACATCTGTAAGAGCCCTGTTGCATATTCATTTCCTACAGGGACACTGTTAACTAAAGAAGCATCTCCACTTCCTAGTGTTCCGGGATCTCCAGATTCATAACTTACTAGCTTAAGTAATCCAGGTAACCAATCCATAGATGTTCCTGTTGCAGCCAATGCAGCAGCTAACCATTCACTTACATTGCCACTAACGCTTCCACTACCAAGAAAACTTAATCCATTTTGCATTACACCTTGAAGCATACCGCCTAGTCCTTTTAAATCTCCAGTGTTTATAAAATTAGACACTATACCACTTAATGCCCCGCCTAGAGTTCCATTTGCTAGACTTGCAATATCACCAAATACTTTCTTAACTACATCTGCTATATTTGAGCTCTTTAATTTATCTATGAAACCTTGCATAAAGTTAATACCTACATCACCCATTGCCTTTGAAGGTGAACGTATTCCAAAGATATCTTTAACACCTTGTAATATTTTCGTAGCTAGGTTTTGCGCTGTAGTAACTGCATTGCTTTCTTGACTAGATATACCTGCACTTAGTTCCTGCACTGCATTTACTCCTAGAGTATTACTAGAGGTTACAAAATTATTAATAGGTACTGTCATGTTAGCTGCCATATCTGTTATGCCCTTTACAATATTTGGAGTGGTATTAATAATACCTTGGTTCATACCATTTACCATATCCGGCATCCATTCTTGGTCCGTTTGTAGGGGACCTTCATCTGGTTTACTATGATGAAGTATCTTTTTAATTATATCTGCAATAGCTTGTGCCGCCTTTTTTACTGGTGCAAATTTTTCTTCTATGCCTTGTACAAAACCGTCTATCATATCATGTGCCCAGCCCTTGAACTTGCTGGGTAATGTTCCAAACCATGCAAATACTTCATTTACTTTATTCCTAAACCAAACATTTTTATTATATAGGGTTACTAATGCAGCAACTAGTCCGGCAATTGCAGTTATTATTAATACTATAGGATTAGCATCCATTACAATATTTAATACTCTTTGTGCCACTGCAGCCGTCCTTTGTGCTGCCGCTACTGCAAGAGTTGCTACTTTATATACCCCAGCTTTAATTGCATTAGCTGCCCATAATGCACCCTGTTTTACTATTCCTCCTGTCATTATTGCTATATCTCTAGCTGCACTAAGTGCACTTTTCCCTATTCCAAGTAAACTAGAACCTAAAGTTTTTGCTAATAGGCCAGCTTTAGAAAATCCTGTACCAATACCAAGTCCTATTTTTTTCACTGCATCTGCAGCATATAGTCCAGTAATTTTTAAATCCGTAAATGTTATTCCTAGTGCCTTTGTAGCTTTAGTTATTCCTAAAATTCCAACTGTTGCCGTTAAAAATTTTCCTTGTACACTATTAAAGAAATTATCTGCAAATTGTTTTACTTGTGTCCAATGATTAATAATTAAATATGCTCCTGCTGCTACAGCTGCTATTGCTGCTATGACTATTACTGCTTGAGGTGGCAACCCAAATACACTTTCTAATAGCTTTCCTGCTTTACTTAATCCTTTAAATCCCTCTATTCCTTTACTAACATCTTTTATAGCTTTTTGCATCTTTAGTGCTTCACCAACAAATTTGGCTGCTACAAAACCGCCTGCAACACCAGCTAATATAGTTTTAGTGGCTGTCATATGGTCTGCTATAAAATTAACTAAATCTCTTATGCCATAAATAACACTATTAATTGTATATTTAAGTGTCTCAAGAGGTTTACTATCTATACCAGAAAATAATGTTTTTAGCCCACTTGTTTTTGCCAAATTTCCTAAACTATTAGTTAAACTTTGCACTGGAGTTTTAGCACTATTAGCAATACTAACTATTGTATTTCCTATGCCACTAAAAATGCTTCCGATTGACTTCAAGCCACCAGAATTAAACATCAATAAGAGCTTATTTAAATACGGTAAAAAGCCAGTTGCAATGCCCGCTCCTGCCTGTTCTATACTACCTTTAGCAATCCTCATTTGGTTGGCGAAAGTTTGTTGTGTTTTAGCAAAATCACCGTGTTTATCGGCTGTAACACTCATTAAATAGTTATATCTTAATGTTGTTTGTTCAGCTTGGTTCATGCTTTCATAGCTCTTAGTGATGCCCTCTTTTAATGCATAAGCCTTCAAGTTAGCAACATCCATATTTATGCCAATTTCTTTGAGTGGCTCCGTTTCCAATTATGTTATCATAAAGGCTTTTTATCCTTTATTTCTGGAGGTTTCCCTCATTGATTATCGGTATGTTAATTCATACCCAGTTCGGCGTACATTTTCACCCTCGTTTTAACGTTAGGTTTTCAGATTATACTATATATAATCGTGTCGAATACTCTTGGAGAGATTATATTTATTCACTCTCTACGCTCTACGGTGTTTTATAGCATTTCATAATCTATAAGCTTACCTCGATATTAGCGTATTAATTAATTACATTATAAAAGAGTGCTATGGTATCAAGCACTCTGCATTTTCTTTTTATTTAATTTTAAATAATCTTCATAATAGATCCATTTGTAACTGCCTGCGTGTTTTCTTTCTCCTCTGCAAACTAATGCTATATGTGAACGCTGAGCATTAGTTTTATTTGCTGCTTCTGTTACAGTATCGTATATTTCTATTAAATTATTTCCTTCATCAAGTTTTACAACTTTTTTAGCATTTGGGTTATCTTTACCAGCACATTTTCCTTTTCTATTTTTACTCATTTTATTTAAACTTTGTTGAGAATGCTTTTTCCCAAAGAAAGGATTGTTTTCTCCTAGCATAGTTATACTTAAATGTTGCTTTTGTATTTCTGAAACTGTTCTTCCTTTATTTGCTATACTAATTTTGTTTTTAGCTTCTTTAGTATGTTTTTTACCATAGAAAGCATTATTTTGTCCCATATTTAACATTCTTAAATGTTCTTTTTGCTCTAAGGTTAAGTGTTTCCCGTACATTGGGTTATTTTTGCCTTTTAAGGTTCCTTTCCTTACCTCGGAAAAATTTTTTCTAGTTTCTTTACTATGTTTTCTTCCTTTCATTGGTGCTAAAGCATCTTTGGAGATATTAAATCCTCTAGTTCTATCACAAACATTATATAAATCAATATACTCTTGCTCTTTTTGCAATATATTATTCTTACCACATTTTTCTATAATCTCAAATTTGAAATTGCCTTGTCCATATTTATTCCACGCATCTTGAAGGTGCTTATTGCAATGTTTGCCATTATTAAGTTCCCATATATGCTCATTCCATCTCTTTTTTATGTCTACTGATGAACCAATGTAAAACTTTTTATTGGATAGACAAGTTATTTTGTAAATTCCACTAATTTTTTGCATAATAAATAACCCTCCTATAGGTTTTATTTTCCTAGATATTGAATTGTTTAAATAGGAAGGGCGTCTAGGAAAATGCCCTTATCAGTTTGAGTAGCTAATTCAAACTTATCCTATATTTATATTATACCATATTTTATATAATTAATTAACTTAGCTTTCACCGATTTTACTCGACCTTCTATGCTATATTTCTATAGCGAGGGGCAAAACATTTACCCGATATACCACTTCTAATTTTTTCAAAAGCTAACTCAGGATCAAGATTATCAAATGATGCCATATCTCCAGCAAGTCCGACTAGATTTTCACTCATTTTTGTAAGTGCATCTCCAGTTATTCCAGAACTTTTCATCATAGCGCCTAAATACCCAGTAAATTGCTTTGCTTGCAATTGATTTAATCCAAAAGCGTTTAGGGCAGTTTTGCTCCAATTATTTATTTGCGTTGCGCCACTTCCAAAAGTCTGGTCTACTACATTCTGGACTTCAACAAGATTACTAGCGAGTTCAACTGATTGTTTTGCAAATTCAGCAACTCCAAGTCCTGTTACCACTCCAGCTACCTTTGCCTTAATATTTCCAAAATTATTAGAAACATTGTCTTTTAATTTCGTAATTTCATTTTGAGTATGCTGAATTTGCCTTTGAAACTCTTTAGTATTATTAACCGTCTCTCTTAGGGTAGGGCTAAATAAGTCTCTTAAATTCAGTATTGTTGCTATTGTTCTGGACATTCTTTGCCTCCCTTCTTGTTTATTGCAAAAGAAAAAAGCTTATACCCCATTGCGGGTTCTAAGCTTCAAGTTTCTCTGCTTAATTATTTAAATAAATCTATTTATAAAAAAGATAATCTATGCTGCAATTTTGGAAAAAATCATTTCTTATTTTTAGTGCATCAAGCCATAAAATTTTAGTTTTATCATTGAGATAATTTCTAACTGTCTTTTCACTTACATCAAGAAGTTTAGAAATATCTTTTACTTTTATCCCCTGCCTTGCCATTTCTGCTCTTAAATTTGGGAAGATAATATTAGAACCTTTATTCATTTATATTACCTCCCTTAATGCCATTAAAGAATTTACCAATCTCATGAAGGTATCTTCATAATATAATGGCTGTGTCTCTTGAGCACTACCTCTTGTACTTCTTTCGTTCTTCCCATACTTTAACCCTTTTTCAGTCAAAGATTTATATTTTTTAATCCCCGCTTTATTAGTTGATGGTCTGGTTTTTTCTTCTAAAAATCCATGTTCAAGCATTAATTGGTTAAATTTTATAGTGCTCATTGATACATTGAATTTCTTTAAAAGTTCTGTTGCAGATTTGCCAATTTGTTCATCTACATACTCTGGTAAATATTCAGTAGAAAGCCCTTGAGATTTATTAAAATCCTTTAACATTTTTATAGCAGATACTTTGCTAGGCTTCAATAAATCTATTGCAAGTTTAAAGCCTTCTTTTTCTAATTGCAATTTTTCTATTTTATTATCAAAAGGTACATTTTCTATAATGTTCTGCTTTATTTCCTGTACCTTAAAATAGCTTTTTACAAGTTGTCTTTGAATTTGCCATGACAATTCATCCTGCATTGGCTTTGCCATCATTAAATAGCCACTTTCAGTGAATACAGGTATATTCTTTGAAGCATTTAATGAATGATAATTTATTTCTTTGCTGTCAATTATATTTACAGCAAACTCGCTTTGCTTTTCAATTAAATAATAATCTTCTTTTTCTATGAGATATCTTTTATTATTTTCAAAGTTCATTCTTATACTTCGTACGTCTTTTCCATGTAATCTTGCTATATCCCAAAGAGTAACAACCCTCTGCCCTTCATACTCCTTTATTGTTAAATTATTATTATTGATGCTTACAATTTTATTCATACATTATCCTCCTTTTGATTTACCCAACTAAAGGTGGTATAATGTACTTACCAACATTAGTTGGGACATTAGAGAAAGCTACTTTACTTTTGCGGGTATTAGCTTTCTCTTATTTTATTTTTCCTCTTTTTTTCAAGTCTTGTTTGATTAATTCCACAACATATTCATTTAAACTTTTGCCAATATCAATGGATAAGTATTTAAGTATCTTGTGAATATCATCATCAAGTCTTATAGTTATCTGCTTGATTTTTTCCACCCCCCAACAATTACAATTATACTGTATTGATGTAATGATGTCAAGAGGTATTAGAAAAATATTCTAATAAAAAAGAACCACATAAGTGATTCTTATATCTTTGCTAATAATTCAGTTTTCTTTTTAGTAAATTCTTCTTCTGTAAGTACACCCTGCTCTTTTAAATCTGCTAGTGCTTTAATCTGAGTTATAATATCATCTTTTACTATAGTATCTTCAATTGTGTTCTGGAATTTTAATAACTTTGCCCTAAGGCTATTTAAGGTTTCTATACTTATTCTATAAGTAAAACTATTCTTTTTAGTTTCAGTTTTTATACTACAATAATTATATAACTTACCATCAGCATAAATGTTTAATCCTAAACTTGTTACATAATCTATTTCTTTATGTTTAGCATTGGCACCAACTAACGCTCCAAGTAAGCCAAATGTAATTCCACCTGCTAACACCTTGCCACCATTTCCACATTTTATAGTTTTACCATCTTGATATACCTCTAAATCATCTATTTGTGTAATTCTTTCAGGTTGTATTTCTTTTAATACTACTTTTTTAGCATCCCGCTTATTTATAAAAATTAAATCTTCATTTCCTATAAGTAGGTAAAAATCACCATATATAGAATCATAAAAATCATAATTAGGAAACATTTCCTTCAATTTTTTACCTTTGGAAAACATAATAATCCCCCCTCTTTTCCTTTATACCTCTATAATAGCAAATTTGGAGATTATATTCCAATTATTCTTTTTTTCCATTAAACATAGCTGACATAAATTCTGCTTTTTCCCTCCAGTAATTTTCCTTTACGTTATTATAAAATATCTTTTCTATGGGAGATGCATTTAACAACTTTTCTTCGTCTTTTCCTCTTGCAGTAAAGAAGGCTATAGTATTACACCATCTATCCTGCTCTATAAGTTTTTTATGTCTTCGTCAAGTTCCTGAGGGTTAACCGAACTATTATTCAATATTTCCTGAGCTATTCCTACTCTTTCGTCCCAGTTAAATATTACTTCCACAACATCCCAACAATCGCCTTCGATTTCACAAGCCTTTTGCAATTCCTTATCATGCAGTTTAGGGCAACAATTATATATAAGTGGTGTTACTGCTTCTGTAAAAGCTTCAAGGTCAACATTGCCATCTTCATCAGCTGTATTCGCTATGGTATTGATTATTTTCAATACAGCCTTATCGGAAGGCATTTTAACCTTTAATTTTCTGTCAGCCTCCTCACTGTAAACTTCAATAACCTTATTTTTCCTTTCATCTTTTCTTAACTTCTTAGCTATTAAATCCTCTATACTAAATTCTTTCGCATTTTTCTTTTTCTCTTCCAGTTCTTTCTTTCTCTGCTCTAACTTTTGCTTCTTTTCCTCTAAAAGCTTTTTCTTATTTTCTTTTTTACTCATTTTAAATCCTCCTTATTAGCTTGCCATAGTTTCCAGAAGTTCACATTTTCCAGCCTTGAACGGAAATTCCTGTTCAATAATTTTCTTTGGCTCACATTTAATACTAATTTCAGTAAATACTATATCGTTAATTGCATACCTTTCAGCTTTACCTGTGCTCGGATCTTCCAATGCAATAATTACCTTGGCATCGTCCGGCACTCCTGTCGTGATACACTTAAAAACGTTCTCCATCATTTCTGCTGTAACATCATCAGCCCATTTATTTAATTTTAAAGTTCCACTTGCTGAATAGCCTAGAATAGCCGTGTCTGTTTCCATTTCCCCACAAGTGTTAATATCATCTGTCTTTGCAGTAAGTTTCAATTCTATGGATGTTAATCTACTAATTAGTTCTCCATTGTACCACGCTTTACCATTGGTACCATTCATATACTTAGCTTTTGCCATCTATATTACCCCTTTCTTTTCAATTTTTTAGGCAATAAAAAAAGAGACAATGTGGCTTGCCTCTTTAATTCATTACATTTGTAAATGTTAAATCTGTCATTGCCTCTGCTATCTCTATATTTCCTTTTGCAAATAAATTCCTTCCAAATTTTTGATGCTTGACTTGTGCATCTGTCATATCTCGTGCGTCAACATTCTGGCTAACTAGGTATTGCCTCATAGCAGATATATCCTGTTGTGCTTTATTATCGAAATCAGAGGACAATATTTCCTGCCCTGCTAGGCTTGAAAAATAATCATTCACAGCACTTATAAAAATTTCTCTATTATTATTAGTGTTTTTATATTTTCTAATAAAATCATTTTTATAAGTGTTAGTTATGTCGTCACGTATTATGTCCATAGCCTCGCTTACCTCTATAAGCTTTATATCTTCAATTTCATCTGTGGCTAATGTAGTTTTACTATTTATGCCAAGTACAATTCTAACTACTCCACTGTCATTAAAGAGGACTAATTGTCCACTATTTATAGCAGTATCTAAATCTGTTGACTCAACAACACTTTCTAAATTCTCCATAACAAGGTAAGTTGCTCCTTCATCTGTATCTCTTCCAGCTATATATCCAAGCAATGAAGGTATAAACTGCCATGCATCTGCTTGTCCCCTAGAAACATCTTTAAATGTTACCTGGGTATTAGTAAAGTTTAGCACCTCTCTGCTGTCTGGTGGAGTAGTAGGACTATAAACTATTCCTTTAAAACTTTTCTTTGCTTCTTCCTGTGTTTTTATCCATGCCGCAACTGCTTGCTGATCTGTTGCTACGCTACTAAGTATTCCAACATACCCAGCTTCTAACCCTCCAACTATTGCAAGTGCATCTGCAATAACACCATCTGTTTCATCCATTCTCACAACGGTACATTGTCTTATATTAGATACAAAGCAATCTTTTATGGCTTGGAAATTAGCTGCTGTATAATTCGCGCTGTCTGTTACATCCGTAAGTCTTGTATATACTTTCTTCGTAAATGTCTTAACAGTATCGTCTTTTATAATCAAAATGACGTTCTTATTGGCATTTCTAGCATTAAAGCTAGTGGCCAAAGTTTTAAAAACGACATCTATATTAGGCTTATGAAGTGTCATTTAATCATATCCTTTCTATAAATTTAAATTTAGTTCTTCCATGTAATCATAATCTGCATCAGGGTCACTTTCATTCATGTAATTCACGTAGAAGAGAGCCTGTAAAACACCATCTGTAATGTTGTAGTCAATTCCATCTTCATCAAGATTTATATAAGTATTGTCTGAGCCATCTTGAATCATAAAGCCATCTGAAAATAGTTCATCTAGTGAGTCTTGCATTTCCAGTAATTCGACTTGGCAGTTATGTTCATTTGAAGGAAAATAATAAATCCTTATTCCTACTTTTTTATTAGTAATTCTGTCATTCTGTTGGCCGGATTTATTACTATCTGTGGTAACAAAAAAAGAAGGCCTTGAAAAACCTTCTTGTATATCTGTACTTTGCCTATCTATATTTGGAAATTTTGATTTTAGTATTAGATTTACTGTTTTAACTATAATTTTTAATTTCACATAATCACCTACAAGCCTTTATTTTTAAGCATATCGTCAATAAAATCTTCACAATTGCCATAATATTTACCCATAAAATCTTGATATGCTTTTTCAAATGGATGAAAACCAGGGATAAATCCTTTTTTATTTTCCTTCATGTGTCCGTTTTCTAGTATCCCTCCTAAGCTGAAAAATTTACCTCTTGAATTAGCAACAGCAGCACCATTATACACACGACAAGATAAATAACCTTGATATTTATATACTTTTCCTGTCTTAAAATGGCTATAATAATTTCCTGTTTGATCTATTATACCTACCTGCTTTGCTTTATTTTTAGTAGCTGTTTTTAGCTGATTGGCATTTTTCTTTATAAACTTTTTAGTCTCTTTGGGTAACTCTTTTTCTGCTAAGGCCAATAAATCCTTTGTAAAATTATCTAATTCGTGTATGTCAAAGCCATCTTCCATATTATCACCTACCCTATTTTTTCAGTACAGAATAATTCTAAAGTTTCATGTGCAAAATACGGATCCAAAATATAATTTATATCAAACCGGTGTCCTACTTTACTGTTTTGATTTTTAGCTGCAGCCTCTGCATAAGTATCGCTATCAACTTTATTTTCAAAATACATCAGCCAGTTATCATTTTTTATGTCTTTGCCAGAACCATACCTGATAATTATTTTATGAGATGTATTAGCAACTAGAGTGTTTGCATTGCTTTGACTTTGTAATTTTCCTGTTTGGGGAACTATCTTAGCCCATATAGTTTTTATTTTTCCGGGTAAAAAATCATCAGCACCGAGTTCATTCTCTGTAGGAATTTTCTCCCAGACTTCTATTCTTCTATTTAATTCTCCTGGATTCAACTTATCACCTTATTTCTATTATTGATTGAATACCTAGCTTGTAGTAGTATCAGAATAACAATTCTGAAGCTGTATAATAAGGCTTGGTAACCCATATGATAAAAGCTTATTTGCATTTTCCGTAGGTTCTCTATTGTTATACCAGTGATTTACTAGCATCTTTTCAGCTAATTTTGCTGTTGGATCATCACTTTTTAACGTGCATCCTGCATTAAGCAGATATTTTTCTGCTGTATCAATTAAAGATTGTATATCTGTGTCTTCATCTGTATATCCTAAGTCACAATGTAAATAAGTTTTAGCTTCATCTAGGCTTAAAACGCTCATTTAACCACCTTCTACACTATTAAATAAACATCAACAACTTTTCCACTAAGAGCACTATTCAAATCTATTGTATTGCTTTCTAAAGCTGTAGCACTTACTGTTACCACAGGAGCTGTACTTTCCTTTGCATTGTCTAAATAAGCAGCTAAAATTGTATTATGAGAAAGTTTATAAGGTAATCCAAGTACCTCACCAAAACCTACAGCTACAGTGTCAGTACCCACATTAGTTTGTATAGGCAAATCTATTTCTGTTACAGTTTTAAAAGCCTTAGCACCTGATACTGTAGCTGCCCCACTAAGTGCAATAGTTTCAGTTATTGCATCACCATTATAGTTTGTACCTTTTATAACTACATTTCCAGCTATACCTACAGCATTACCAGTAATAGTAATATTCCTTGTAATACTAGGTTGAGTAATTTCTGTAGTGATTGCCTGTGTTGCAGCTGTTAGGGTAACTGCTACATGTATGCCATTAACACTTGCTGCCGTTACCTTATCAGCACTTATTTGAAGGTGTGCTAAAAACGCCCTATCAACTGCTACTCCATCAGCATTAGTTTGTATCTTTTGTCCCATTTTACCGTTGTATGGATACATTAAAATTCCTCCTTAAAATTTACAGAGGGATTTTACCCCCCCTAGATATTAAGCGCCTTTCTTTATGATTACAACTCCATTTGGATCAATTAATTTTCCATCTGCAATAAGAATAGCCTTATCTACATATTCATTCTTATCTTGGTCTAAATATCTGAACATTTGTAATTGCATATTAGAGTTAATACCATAGTTGTTTAAATTGCAGTAAATAACTACTACATCACCAGTTGTAGCATCATCATATGGAGATATTACATCATCTTCAACCTCAATTACTTGCTTTCCTCCAAACCTTTCTTGTGGTCCTTCAGTTATTCCATAATTAACTCTGCCTATAGGCTGACCATTGGCATCAGTCATGCCATCAATATAACCTTCAAATGTTCCAGAAGCCATTATGAAAGAAGCACCGCCTTTATAGCTAAGTGGCATCTTTGAAAATACTTTTTTCTTCCATGCACTCCAATCTTCAAATTCAGCAGGGGAAAGAGTAATGATTTGTCCTTCAGGTACTCTTATATCTTTAGTAATTCCAAGTGGACTTGCTGTTCCTATTCCACTTACAATTGCAAGATCAAGAGCTTTAACCATTGCTTCACCTATTAACTCAACAAGTGTGCTTTCAAACATTGATAAAGTAGTAGTATCTGTAAGTAGTGATGTTGAAATTTTACATTCAAGTCCATAGTAAGAGAATGAAAGTTTTTGGCTTAAGTCAACCTTCTGTCTGCTAGAAGGAGTAGTTTCACCTATCCATGTAGCTGTAGGTTTAAGTGAAGAAATTGGAATTGTAACTCCACCTTTGATGCTAAGTTTTCTTACCCCTGCAAATAATTGGCCATAGGACTGTACTTTCTGGATAACTTCTTGTAGTATAGTTGACGGAATTACAGCAGCAGCATCTCCAGTAGTAGTTGTGGCATCAGCATTTTTAATTATTGGAGTCATTTTCCCAGTTAAGCAATAATCTCTGAATGCATTTCTATATTCCAAAGTTGAAAATTTATCTTCATATTTTTTAGGCTTAGGATCATTTAAAGGTTCTATAACTTCATTCCCATTTTCATCAAATGTTTTACCATCATCTAGTGCTTTTCGTACATTGATTTTTGCGTTTATTTGGTCAATTTCTTTGCCTACAGAGTTAAGTTCTTCCTCTGTTACACCATTTTTTGTCATTAAGTCTTGTGCTTTATTCTGTGCTGCCCTTAATTTATCATAGAGTTCTCTTAATTCTTTGCTCATTTACTATCATTTCCTTTCATTTTTTAAAATAAAAAGCCCTAAAGTTTACACTTTAAAGCTAGTTTTGCTTTTGATTGTTTAATTTTCTCATTGTCCTGTAATTTTGGTTCTGGTTCCTTTGATACTAGGTTTTCTAATTTATCAATTCTGCCATTAATTTCATCAAAGTTACCATTAATCTTTTGCAACATATTCTTAATATCTTCAAAATTTTCATTATCATTTTGAGAATCATGCTTATTTTTTTCCTTTTCAATTTCTATGAGCTTTTTCATAGAACTGTTAGCACAATTTTGAATTGAAAGCCTGCTGAAGCAAAAATTTACGACATTATTTTTAGGGTTGTCACCTTCTCCATCTGTATATAGCATCCCATCAGCAAATCCATTCTTAATAGCCGTATTAGCATCCATCCATGTTTCATCATCCATCATAGAACTAATCTTATTTCTTGATTTATTAGTTTTCAACTGATATGCATTTATGATAGATTCTTTTACAGAATCTAAAACATCAGCTTGTTTCCTCATATCACTTGCATAACCTTGTACAGCACTAAGAGGATTATGGATCATCAATATTGCGACCGGAGACATTAATACTTCATCCCCTGCCATTGCTATAACACTTGCTGCACTCATTGCCTTACCATCAATTTTAGTAGTTATTTTGCCATTATGATTTTTTAGGGCATTGTAAATTCCTGCCGCAGCAAATACATCTCCACCATAGCTATCAATCCAAACTGTTATATCCTGCCCATCATATTGTTTTAACTCATCTCTAAAAGCGTTAGGGGTAGCACAATCCATTCCAAGCCATTCATATATCCATGCATCATCATCACTTACTATATCTCCCTGTATTCTTAATTCAACGCTTTCTGGGGTTGTTTCAGTGGCTTCATTTTTTATAAACTTCCAAAACTTATCCTTGGCCATTGTCATTTCCTCCTTTCATATACTGTTTTCCTACTATAGTTAAAGGAATATAGCTACCATTTACTATTAATTGATCTCCACCGTCTTTAGGTGGATCTTCTTCCAATTCTCTACACTCATTAGGAGTCTTAAGGCCATTTTGTATTGCTGTTGCATATGTCTCAGTCCTGCTTTTTGTGTCTCCTCTCAGCATTACATCAGCATTAAATTTCACATAATATCCTTGCCTTATTTCTATATTGGTAAAAATTTTATAGGTTAATTCCTGTTCATACATAGTTAAAATTGCAAGCATAGTATCTGAGTAAAATTCTCTGTTTGCTTCTGATGTAGAAGAATATGACGATTTAACAAGTTCATTTAGTTGATGAAGTTTAATCCCAAAGGCTGCACTAATTTGTTGCGCACTGTATTTTGTATTTTCAAGAAATTGTGCATCCGTTAACTTTAATGCTAATGGTTGAAATGTATATCCTATAGGTAATAAACTCACTCTGTTGGCATTTTTTAATCCATTTGCCATTTGCTCAAACTTATTTCTAAATGTGTTTTCAGCTTCGGGGCTTAAATCTCCAGTATAATTGATAATTCCTGCTGTTTGCATACCATTTTGTATGCTATTTTTAAGAAATTCAGTGGAAGCACCACTCGTATTTATAGCACCCTGAAGTACTTGTATAGGGCTTATGCCTACTATTCCATCAGTTGTAAGGCTTTTAAAATGTAATAAATCATAACTTTGTAGCTTGTGTTGTACTCCTGCATTGTCTGTATAAACATACCAGATAGTATCTTTTGAGCTTATAAGGCCTTCATCATCAACCCATATCTCCATTTTCGTGGGGTCTAACGGATAAAAGCCCTGTATTTTTCCTATATATTGGCCACTTTGTATAAAGTCAATCCATACATAGCTATTACCATATATATTTCTAAGAGTTTCAACGCATTTCCAAAAATCAAATGAACTCATAAATGGATTAGGCCTTAATTTTAATAATGGATATAAATAGTGATTTACAGCTTTTTTAATGCCTGCATTATCTTGATATATCTTGCATGGTAATTTACCCATTGTTTCACTTAATATCTTTATGCAGGTATAAGTTATAACTTCATTCAATGCATTTTTGCCATTTAAATTTAAATCTCCAGGTGCAATTCCTAAGTATTGTATTAGTTGGCTCATGTTAAGAGGTACTTGCATACCATCTCCATTTATTACTGTCTGGTTCCTTATTCTGTTTATGGCTTTTTTAAATAGCATTAGTTATCACCTGAATCCGTTGCTTTACTAATGGTATAGCCTATCAATAATAAGATAATGCCTAAAGTGCACACACCAGCTTGCCATGCAAAAGAAAAAGCAGTTATAGCGAAACATATTAATCCGCCAACTGCTAAAATATCATCTATATATTTTTTTATGAAATTTATCATTATTTTTATCATAGCATCACTTCCATAACTTATCTAAGAATTCATTACTTGCAAATTGGCTTACATCTATTGTAAATTCTTTATTTTCAATCATGATCTTATGAGCATCTATAATAGCATCAACAGGATCTATCCTTTTAATTCTATAGTTTTTATCTATCTTACATTCTCCAAAACTGTTATAAGTAAGTTTAGCATTACATACGGACCACGTTAAAAGAGAATTTTTCTTGTCATATTGAATATTTCCACCATCAACACATAGTTTAAAATCCTGCGTAGCAGTATTTAAGTTCCTTGCAGATTGTACAATTTCAATGCAATCACATCCAAAAGTATCTAAATCTTGTAAAAATGTATCTGCATTATGAGGATCATAGGCTATAAACTTATATTTAAGCTTATATTTCTCTCGTAAGTCTCTTAAATATTGAATTATATATTGATAATCTGTTTTAACTCCTCCTAAAGTTTCGGTAAGGGTTATTAATTTTTGCCTTACCCATATATCATATGGCGCTTTATCTGTTTGTACATGTTCTTGTAACCTCTTCTTAGGCATAAAACTATGTGAATGTATAAAATATTTTCCGTTAGGGAGTAAAAATTCTAATGCCAAAGAAGTCAAATCACCACCAGAACTTAAATCAAGCCCTACTCCACATTCCCTGCCAGCCATATCTTCGGTAGTATATCCAGTTTCACATGATTTCCAGCTCTCAATATTTATATAATCATCATCTTCCATCTGTACCCACATATTAAGGTCTTTAGTCATAAAGTCTCTTAATTCTTCGCCTTGCATCTCTTTAGCTTTTATTGCATCTGCTTTCAATGCTGTAAGGGTTTCGGGAGTCCATAATGGATTAGTTTTCTGCCAATTCTTTTCATTCCATATATCATCATCTTTATCTAATTGACATATATAAACAAATTGAGTTTCATCTGATATTATGCCTTTTAAAACTTTACAGCAATACTCATATAATTCATAGCATGGGGAATTGATGTTAAACCCTGCTGTAGTTATAACGCTTATTAAACATTGCTTTAATTTCTTAGTGCCATCAGATAGAAGCTTGTACATTTGGTTATCTTTATGCAAATGATATTCATCTACACTAGCAAAAAACGGCCTGAACATTTTGTATTATCTATAGGCTTTTTATCCTATACTCTGGAAGTTTCCTTCATTTTCATTAGCAAGTCATTTCTTGCTCAGATTAGCATATATTTTTATCTTCAACATTACTTGTTAAGATAATCGGCACTCATGGGTCTATTATATTCTGTGCAATAAAAAAGCACAGGTTCAAAACCTATGCGTTACAGTGAGCCACATCTTTTAAAATGTGCTTTACCTCGGTATTAGCGTGTGAATTTTTAATGAACTCTTCGAATTGTTTCTTAGTATTATTACCATATCCATATATATGATGAAATTTTCTATGGCAAGACGGGCATAGCGTCACTCCATTTCCTACGTCAAATCTTTTCTCTTTGCACCAATTATAACCGTCTAAATGATGTGCAATTAATTTATGTTGGTGTTTGCCACAACATTGGCAAGTATAATGGTCTTTTTTGTAAACACTAACAGTCCAATTATACCCGCCTATTCCATCCAGCTTATATCTTCTGTGTTCCCTTTCCTTTTCTGTGATATTGGGGTTATATCTATAAGAATTTTCTCCGCTTTTGCTCATTAGGCTACATCTATAGCACCTTCGCCTGTGTTGTCTTTTAAATTCATCCATAGTTGTATAGAAAATATTACCACAAGAACATTTAAATTTCATTTTCGTCTTTGCATTTGTATATATCTTAGATAGCAATTTGCATCCACTTTTGCTTTTTACTTCTACAAATTTCTTTACTTTATCATAATCGCTTTTAAACATTTTTGAAAGTTTTTTATTGGTACATTCTTGGCACTGACGTTTAGGGTTTGTTTTTGTAGTGAATTTTTTCCATGTTGTATAAAATTCATTTCCACATCTGCATTTAAACTTCATTTTAATATTATAGCCTAAATATTCATTTTCCATTAATGTACAATAAGAATTATTTTCTATAAATTCCTTGACATTTTGGGTATTCCAACGTTTTTTACCCATATTATTACCTCCCACAGTAAAACCCAATAGATATGAAAGTGGAAAGCATTTGGGTTAATGCCTTTCGGGAGCTACCCTATCCACTAACTATATTATATCATAAATTCATTTAGCTTTTACCGATTTTACCGATTTTTTAAGCATACATTTCTGCATGCGACGGCATCAGTCTACCGTCAATTGACTTTGTATCACGGCCAAGTGCTTTAATAGTTCCATGGGTAAGATTACATTCTATCTCAGACTTATAATCCTTTATAGTAAATAGTCCTTTTTCTGTTTTAGTTCCAGACAATTCTTTATCTGCATTAATAAATTTATAGCACTCTTTCATAACTATCTTAGCTTGCAGTTCTTTCGTTGCTGTAACATAGCATTGTGGATAATTATATCCTGCAAAATTAGAATAATATAAAGTCGGGACTGCATTTCCTATAGACTTACCATTCTGTCTTGCTACCTGTTCATATGAAGTTCTAAAACGTCTATATCCAGTATCTTTATGCACCCATCCATTCCAAGAGCCAAATATAAAAGCCTGAAATGGATATAATTTCATTGGCTTAGGTTCTTCACCCTCTGCAAGGGTTAAAGCTTCAGCAAAACTTATTATTCTATTGGCTTTATCTATATTCCATGCATAAGGAAAATCTTCTGTTCCTTGTCTTTTTAAATCATTTAAATGTCTTTTGCAAGCTAATATTTCTAATTCACCTTTTATATATTTACCACCAGCTACATCTTCAGCATATTTAGTTACTCTATCTTCCACTATTTCTCACCTTCCATCCAACTCTCCCATTTGCTTTTAGGCTTATCTTTATCATTATTTTTAGGTATTACAAGTTTACACCTGCTTGAGATAGTTAATCCTAAATCTGATGCTGCAGACCTGCATTGTTTAAAAAATTTATCCTGGATGCCAATTATATCTTTGTCCATAAGGTACGTATCTGGATGCTCAATTATTCGTTGAGTGATTTCTACATACATTTTTCTTGCAATAATAAATCTAGCCAAGGCATCTGAATCAAGGTTAGACATTATCTTAATTCTAATTAATTCCTTAGCTATTTTATAAAATTCCTCTTTTAAATTATCATCCAAATAAGATGGAGCTCTTATATTATCATCTGGGGCTTTTACTTCTATGTTTTCTCTTTCTTGAATTTCAGACTTAGTTAAATGTTTCTTTCCTTTAGCTTCTATTAGCTTTATAGGCTGTCTAGGCCTAGCCATCTCAATGACCTCCTTCCTGCATTTTATATTTTAAAAAATGAATAAATTTGGTTTAGGGAGTTCGTGCGTGAAAACAG
>ENA-UOOK01001549-UOOK01001549.1-fermentation-metagenome-genome-assembly--contig:-NODE-1549-length-30067-cov-5.257897_pt1 | contig 30067 bp, 26 predicted proteins | sample MGYA00245777_ERZ724023 | MGnify/ENA primary metagenome ERZ724023 (study PRJEB28704, sample SAMN03018312) | fermentation metagenome | biome: anthropogenic terrestrial biome; feature: soil; material...
TACGGTTATCAATCCATTGTATGAATTTAATAATTTTTTATCGGACAATAGTGAATTTAATTATTTATTTAGTTAATTATTATTCTTATATACGTTATACTTGTTCGTAAATTTTTTAATATTTTTTAATGGAAGGGTATCGGATATGATGTTTGCTCATGCAGCACAAAGCACCACTTCAAGTTGTGTACAAACTTTATCATTAAACATTAATTGATTGATTTCCATTTCTTTTAACTTATAAATGTATCTCATATTTATACATTCAATTAATACTTGATTTATGAAAACAAAAATATATATTTTTTATATATATTTATATATTTTTGCATTTTATTTAAATATTTCTTTTATTTATCTTTATTTCAATTACATTACAAGTTGTTAAAAATTAACTTTTTTTATTTCATATAATTCTTGCGTTAAAAACCATTATTATCAATACTTGAAATAACTTGACCGCAGTGAATTTTCATTCCACTAAAAAAACACAATTTAAGTTAAAAAGATTAACGTCGACTATACTTGAAATCAATAGGTATATCACAGATATATAAGAATACATTTCAAATGTATAAGTATACATCTGAAATGTATTACTATAGAGCTAATCCGTATAATTATATTGAAATTCTGTATATTGCATAGAGAACTTCTGAGAGAAGCATAAAAAAAGGATATCTTTCGACATCCTTTCCGTTATTCATAATTAATTTTTTATTTTTTTAATTGGGATTCTAACTGTTTAAGCAGTGCTTGCATCTTTTGTAATTCAGCAGCTACTTTTCCGGCTTCTTTATCGGTTTTTTCCTTTTTCTTGTTTGTTTTGTTGATGATCTTTTGGTATTTTTCTTGTTTTTTATTCAACGATTTGTGTTCTTTTTCTAATTTCTTGATAGCTTCTTTGGTTTGGCTTATGTTTTGTTCCACGGCAAATTCCTTTGTATAAGCTAAAAACTCACTCAAAAACACTTTTACGTTGGCAATTTCGGCAGGACTACTGCTTGAGTTCACGAAATTTTCATTTCCTTTTGCCAATAGAAAATAGGCATAGGTTTTCTGATCTTTGCGTTTGCCTTTGCTGAGCACGGTGGTATACATGTCGTAGTTGGCCTCCCCTATCTTCGGACATATTTGATTAAAATAAGCATTGAAACTTCCCATTTTTGTCCTTTTCAGTCCTTGATTACTCATATAACTGTCCAAAGCAGCTTGGATGGTTACAATGTCTAAATCAGGGATTAAGATACTTACTGCCGGAACTGACTTTTTGTTATACGTGATATTTTCTTCTTGAATTTGTTGGGCAGATATACTCAAACCCACCGACATCAATACGATGAAAAAAGTCGTGATTTTCGTTTTCATTCTTCAAATATTATTTATTTATTATTTATTTATTAAGTTTCAATAGTTGATTTTCGGTAAGAAATTTGGTGCGAAAGGCCTGCTATTCTTATCTGTAATCATATCTTCTTTCGTTTACCTTCTTTATTATTTCCATCATCAATTATTGTTTGCAAAAATAATCAATTAATAATATCAACATTATATTTCGTAAACTATTTTAACAATAATTTAACAAATGACCTATAATAAGGTAAAAAAAAGAATATCTTCAAAAAAGAGATTCTCTAAATATCAAACTATATATGAATTATTTAGTATCTGTAATGGTCGGCTTTGTAGGGACCGTTAATGGGTACCCCGATATAATCGGCCTGTTCTTGTGTTAATGTTGTAAGTTTCACGCCGATTTTTTCCAGATGTAAACGGGCTACTTCTTCGTCTAAGTATTTAGGTAAACGATACACACCGATTTCGTAGTTATTTTTCCAAAGATCGATTTGGGCTAATACTTGATTGGTAAATGAATTACTCATCACAAAGGAAGGATGTCCGGTGGCACAACCTAAGTTCACCAAGCGACCTTCAGCCAATAAAAAGATGGAATGACCGTCGGGGAAGATATACTCATCGACTTGGGGTTTGATGTTACGTTTTTTAATGCCGGGGTAATTCTCCAATTTTTCCACTTGAATTTCATTATCGAAATGGCCGATATTACACACGATGGCTTGGTCAGCCATTTGGCTGATATCTTCGGCGGTAATCACGTCGCGGTTACCAGTAGTGGTTACAAATATATTTCCTATATGTAGCACATTTTCGAGCAGATTCACTTCGAAGCCTTCCATGGCGGCTTGCAAGGCACAGATAGGGTCGATTTCGGTAACGATTACACGTGCCCCATAAGAGCGCATGGATTTGGCACACCCTTTACCCACATCGCCATATCCTAATACTACAACAACTTTACCGGCAATCATCACATCAGTAGCACGTTTAATGCCGTCGGCTAAAGATTCGCGGCATCCGTAGAGATTGTCGAATTTCGATTTGGTAACCGAATCGTTCACGTTGATGGCAGGTATTAGCAATTCGCCTTTTTCCATCATTTGATAGAGGCGGTGTACGCCTGTAGTGGTTTCTTCGGAAACTCCTTTTAGTTCGGCTACGGTTTGATGCCAACGTTGTGGATTTTCGGCTAAAATGTTTTTTAAGGTTTGCAGCACAACCGCTTCTTCATGAGAACCGGCTTTGACATTTAGGATTTCAGGATTTTTTTCAGCCGCATATCCTTTATGTATCATAAGTGTAGCATCGCCACCGTCGTCAACAATAAGTTGTGGACCTTTCCCGCCGGGGAATGCCATAGCTTGAGAGGTACACCACCAATAATCTTCCAAGGTTTCGCCTTTCCAGGCAAAAACGGGAATTCCTTTCACGGCTATAGCAGCAGCGGCATGGTCCTGAGTGGAAAAGATATTGCAACTTGCCCATCGCACATCGGCACCCAATTCGGTTAAAGTTTCTATCAAAATAGCCGTTTGTATGGTCATATGTAAGGAACCGGTAATGCGAACCCCTTTCAAGGGTTTTTCTTGGCCGTATTTCTCACGCAAGGCCATTAAGCCCGGCATTTCTTTTTCCGATACTTCGATTTCTTTACGGCCCCATTCGGCTAATTCAATGTTGGCTACTTTATATGGTAAAGTGTAATCAGTCATAATTATATAATCTTTAATATGGCGTTTTTTTGATGTAAATATTAATTGCGCAAAGATATAAAAAAATTTTATGCATCGGAAGTTTATTTGTCTTCGACACATAAAACATAGGCTTTGTTGTAGCTTACTCTTTGACTTCTACATCAACAGGACTATAATCCTTGGGTTTTAACAAGAGTTTCCAAGCCGGATTATAAATTTCATTTTTGGCCGTAGAATGTATCAGCTCATAATAGCCGGTAACCAAATCACGGCTGTAGAAGATAAACATTATATCGTGTTGTTCCTGTGTTTGGTAATAATACCAAATTTCATAGGGATAGAATTCGGGGGTAAAAGGAAACTTTTCGATTTCGTTGGGAGGCCCGTATTTCAAATAGCAATAACCTCGATCGGTTTTATAGCCTTTGATGTGAAAAGAGGAATAAGAATTATTGGCTATCATCACCTGATTATAATACTCATACCAGCTTAAGAGTGGATTTTGCGGATTGCGCCTTGACCAAAAACGCAAGAAAAAATTATCCAATTCTTGATAGCTATGTTGCTTGGCATTGCGGATAAATTCTTTTTCTTGCACATCGGCTATGGTATAGATATAATCGAGATAGAGCAGCAAGCTATCCAAGGGTACATCCTGCATATCGACGATAGGCTGAGTGTCATCATCGGGCACGGAAGGATTGCTGCGTTGAAAGAAGAGTTTCTTCATGACATAGAGGGAATCGTCGGCATCGTAAACGGCAATATGTAGATGATAATTTCCCGAAGGCAGACTGTCGATATCAAAGGATTGCAAAATCACATAATGCGGACTTTTTGCTACGTTTTTGCTTTGGATGTATTTGTTGGAAAAAGGTTTATCTTCTTGATATTTCGAAATATAACACACATATCGAAAGCCTTTATCGCCGGCTATGGCTTGGTCGCTGTGATATACTTCGTTCATAAATATCAAACGATTGATGGTTTCGGGATAAAAATCGGAAAAATACGGAATGAAATCTACATTGTTTTTGGTAAACTTGCTGATTTTTTCGGTCATATTTAAACTCCCTATCAATTGGATATCGGAAACGCTCAGCTTGTCTCTATCAAAATCAATCCAAACAGGAGCTTCGAAAGAGAGTTCCTTTTCTTTGGGCTGGTTACGGTCGGCTATGCTGACATGCATGCGATATTCTCCGTTTTCCAAAGGTATCCGAAAGAGATTATATATGTTTTCTTTGGTGGCTGATATCGTGTCAGAATAAGTATCCGAAGCAAAAGAAAACTTTTTTTGAATTACAGACTGCTGGGTGTCTTGAGGAAATAAACTAACTTCAATTTCAATAAAAGCTTGATAAGCATTGTCTTTAGTCGGAACATACTGCAAGGTTTGACCCAAAACAAAGAATTGGAATTCAAGGTAAGAAGTCTCATCCGGAATATGAAAGACCAGGTAATTCACGTTTACACGGAAATCTTTCGAAAAAACCGGATGCAAACTTAACAAACTAACTAAGAGAGTTACAAATATATTACGTATCATAGGATGTTATTTATCGGCAAAAATACAAAAATAAGCATATAGATAGTAAAAAATAATTAAAATTCTTTACTAAAATCTCCATTATCTTAATAAGAAAAAAAAGAATAACTCTTCCCCATCAAATACCCCGCTATATAAAAGAAAATTCGAAAAACTCAAACGCTTTCTGTGGTAGAAACAAAATAGTACGGGAAATATTGTTGATAAATCAGGGTAAAGTAAAGATACTTCGCTTCGAAAAACACTTTAATTTTTCCAAAGCAACACCTATTTTTATCCATTTGTGTGTATGTAATAAAATTTGTGTACATTTGCATCACAAAAATACCCTAAGCGATGAGCCGTATTATTGAAATAGTAATGTATATATTGCTGTCTTTTCCAAGAATAGTAAGGGTTTGTATATTGTCAAATTCACGTATTCATTTCTCTTTGTCTCTTTTTTTCAAACGGAAGTACAACAATAAATATGTCCCCATGAAATATATATTATTTTTATCCATGCTGTTATTATTCCCGTGTTATGGTTGTGATAAAGAGCCTATTCCACCACCTATAACGCCTGCAAAACCAAGCACAACAAATACAAATTTAGAAATTGTATGGCATGTGCCGTTTTATTCGGATTCCTTTCCCGACTTCTTCTGGGATCCTGTTTTTTCCAATGATTATGTGATATTTACAAATAGATATGAGATAGAACAAGGACATACTCGTGGGGTAGGGATATATCATAAAGCTACAGGCAAACGGCATCCTGCCTGGCAAAAGGATCCCGGAGGAATTATTGACGATGCAGAATTATTAAATGATTGCCAAATAGGAGGGATTAATAAAAATACAATGTATTTATCTACCGCTAATTCTCTTTATGCGTATGATATACATACGGGTAATCGTTTGTGGAGGTATAAACATTCACCCTATTACGGTTCTTTACTTGTATCTGTATTCGGGAAGGATGTTTTACATAATTATGGTCCCGGAGCATTATCGAAATCGTGGTATAAAATAGCTAAATTCGACAATGCTTCAGGGAACAAAACCAACATAGTGCAGTTGTTTATTGAAAATAATTATAAATTTTTAATAGAAACTCCGGCCTGGACAACAAATAAAGAGAATGATACTTTGTTATTGTTTTTAACTTCGGGCTGGAATTTTGACAAGGTAGATGGAAAAGTAAATGCCTATTGCTACAATATGACGAAGCAAGAGATGGTTTGGGAAAAGAAGGGATTTACCAATGATAAGGATGCTACCAGATATATTCCCCTTGTTATTGAAAACAATAAAGTAATTTTCCAAAGTATGCGAGCCATTCATTGTATGGACATAGCAAGCGGTGAATTAGTTTGGCAACATGAATATATGCCTAATGATATTACGTCAACATCATTGCTGTATTATAATGATAAATTATTTTCAAGAACAGGCGGAGGCCTAATTTATTGTTATGATGCACAGTCCGGTCAAGTATTGTGGTCGAATACATCCATTGAAGCATTTCCTGCACCTGATGGTCGAATGGATGCTTACAAGGATAAGTTATATTTAACAGCATATCCTACTGGTGGTGTATATTTATATTGTCTTTCCATAAGCACAGGCGAATTACTATGGAAGGATAAAGGTCCGGCTGAAGTCATTCAAGGAGGAGTAATCATTGATCAAAAAACCGGTTATCTTTATTGCCATAGCGATTGGTCGGTAATGTGTATAGATTTAAATAAAAGCCCTAAGAAAACGGTGAAGTAAGGGAAGAATAAACAGGGTTAGCATTATTCCGGTATTTCCACTTTTTCTTATATACCAATAAAACGTTATTAAAATTTTCAGCATGAAAAAAATCAGTGTAGGTATAATGATTGTATGGATAAGTTGTAGTGTTTTTTCTCAAGATTTATATATAGGGTTTAAATCTGGTTTTAAACAAGAAGTATTTAGCACAAATTATGATTTGTATAAAACGAAAGTTGATTTTAAAACGCCTACCTTGGCTTTGTATTATTCCATGACATTTTCCAATCATTTTGAGATTGGATGGGGAATAGGATATTATGCCTATTCTCAAAATATCAAGATTTATGATGACTTTGCATATCGTAAAGTTGTTGATTGTCAAACCGGACATGATGTAATATTTCAAACTCTTTCTTATCGATTTCAAATAGGGTATCATTTAAGATTAGCTAAGGATTTTAGTCTGAAATTTAATACAGGAATGCATTCTGAATTATATTACCAAAATTACGATAAAATTGATCAGCCAAAATACATCATTGGAACATCATCTCCTGAAGTTTTTATTCATTATGGTTATCTGTGGAAAGGATATAATTTCTTATTTTCGAATAGCTTGAGTTTTCAATATTATACTAAACATAATATAGGGATCAGTATTTTTGCCGCTTATCATGCAGGATTATTACAAGCAGTAAATAATTATCTTGTTTTTAAGGAAATTGATTATACGATAAATGATATGATCTTTACCCGTGGATCTTATTTTGAATTCGGTTTGGAAGTAGGTTACCGTTTTAAACGAATATCTCCCTAAAATAGATTGGTTTAGGAATTTGGCTATAAAAACACAATATATGATTCCTCCATATCGTTGACACAATACATGTAAATGGACACTAATCCAACATTACTTTTGCAAATAAAACCACCTATGATACGAAAATTTGACACACATTGGGTAGAAGAACACCTAACAAGCCTCGTAAGTCCTTTGCTAATTGCCGCTCAAACAGCCCCCAAAGGGAGAGGCGTAAATACGTTGGAAATCGTTTTAGTGAGTGGAGCAGAGAAAGATGCATTGGCAGATAAAATGGATGAAATAAGTCGGCGTATTTCCGCTCCTTTTTTCAGTCGTGATGCACAGAACATTCGGCATTGCTTTGCCGTAATCCTACTAAGCACCGACAATTCCGTAAGAGGATTGAATTGCGGTTATTGCGGCTACGCTTGCTGCGAGGAAAAACCCGACACATCGCCCTGTGTTTTCAACGTTACCGATTTAGGCATTGCATTGGGTTCAGCAGTTTCGACGGCTATGCAGTTGAAACTCGACAACCGCATACTCTACTCGGCCGGTAAAGCAGCAGGCGAATTGGGATTCTTTACGAAAAACATGCCAATAATTTTTGCCATTCCGCTTTCGGTAAGCGAAAAAAACATTTTCTTTGACCGTAAATAAAATCTCAATCGTCTGTATATTCGCATTTTAAAATAAATTCATTTTTTTTAAATTCAGTTGTTTTTTATTTTAGAAAATGTTGTACATTTGCAAACCTCAAAAGGGAGTTTAGCTCAGCTGGTTCAGAGCATCTGCCTTACAAGCAGAGGGTCAATGGTTCGAATCCATTAACTCCCACCAAATGTAAACGCTTGCAACATTTTTGCAAGCGTTATTTTTTTATCATTCAATGATGTAATATGGAAACAAGGGAAATGCAAAACAGACTGCAACAGATGCGGCAGTATTTCAACAGCCAACGCACAAAAGATGTCTCTTTTAGAATACAAAGTCTGCAAACACTCTATAAACAAATAAAACTCCATGAGCAAGATATCATACAAGCTTTGCATGAAGATTTACACAAATCGCCTTTCGAAGCCTTTTCCACAGAAATCGGTTTGGTGTTGAAAGAAATAAAACTACACATCAAACACATCAAGCAATGGCAAAGGCCTGAAAAGAAGCTTACTCCTTTTTTATTTTTCCCATCGAAAAGCAATATCTTCAAAGAGCCTTACGGATTGGCGTTGATTATCGCTCCCTGGAATTACCCTTTTCAATTATTGTTCAGTCCCTTGGTAGGAGCCATTAGTGCAGGGAATTGTGTGGTTTTGAAAACATCGCCATCGGCACCGGCCACAGCAAAAGTCATGGATAGCATTATCAGTGCTTGCTTTTCGCCGGATTATGTTTCGATATTTCACGGCAACAGAGAGATGAACCAATTATTATTATCTCAACGTTTCGATTATATATTTTACACCGGAAGTCCGGCTGTAGGCAAAGTAGTGATGAAAGCCGCCGCCGAACACCTAACGCCTATCACCTTGGAACTGGGAGGGAAAAGTCCCTGCATCGTGGATAAAAACGCCGACATACGTACGGCAGCCCGTCGCATTATGTGGGGAAAAACCATCAATGCCGGTCAAACCTGCATAGCCCCCGATTATTTATTTGTACATAAAAGCATAAAAAACACATTCATAACAGCTTTGCAAGAAGCTGTCCACATGATGTTCGGGGATAACCCCCAAGCAGCACCCGATTACCCCCGCATTGTTTCGCCTACCGCCATGCAGCGTTTAATTGGTTATATAGACAAAGGAAATATCGTTTTCGGAGGAAGATACGATTTGGCAGACAAATACATAGAGCCCACCGTTGTTGATAACTTAACAGCAGATGCCGGACTTTTATCGGAAGAAATTTTCGGACCCATATTCCCCTTGATGACATTTGATGACATTCAAGAAGTGATAACATATATTAATGAAAGAGAAAAACCTTTAGCCCTGTATTTCTTTTCGAAAGACAAGCAAGCTGTTCATAAAATACTCGGACAAACCTCCTCGGGTGGCATATGCATTAACGATACGATCATCCATGTAGCCAACCACCGTCTACCTTTCGGCGGAGTGGGCAACAGCGGCATGGGAGCTTATCATGGCAAATACAGCTTCGACACCTTCACTCATAAAAAAGCAACGGTCGTATCGAGCTTTTCCGTCGACTTCCCCATCAAATACCCGCCCTATAAAGGAAAGTTAGATAAATTCAAACGATTTTTGTCGTAGGAATTAGACAATTACATATTTAAAAGTCACGGGTCTCGAGTATCAAGACAATGCATTGAAAAACTGAGAACTGACAACTTTTTTCTCAACTTCTTAATGGTTAAATTTTGCGGTACCGTAGACCCCCTTGAAACAAGCTTGTTTCGCAAAAAGACAGGCTTGTCTCGTTTTGAAACAAGCTTGTTTCGTTCTCCAAACAATCTTGTTTCGTTCTCCAACCAAGGCACTATTTTTCGCAAGCAAGCTTGGTTCAAGGGGTATTCTAGGGCAGGAATGTATATTGTTGATATTGTAGCAATTATAATTATGTTTTCGTGCCGAAAATTAAGGAAGTCAGGGGGTGAATCTCAATCACCCCCTGACTAAACGGAATTCGCTGAAAATCAGATTATTTTTCAGGCAAAACGCTGTATAACGCATTCTTAGGCGTATTTCCGGCATTTTGTATCTAACCTTTACTATAGCAAAGGAAGGGGATAAAAGCGGCTAAAACAGCCTGAAAATGAGCCGAGAAGAATTATGAATTATAAATGGCGAATTATGAAAACAGTAGACAACACATTGAAAAACTGAAAACTGACAACTGATGACTGACAACTATTTTTCACTCTTCACTCTTTCCACAGGATCGCAGCAACAGTAAAGATAAACACCTCCTATTCCCCCTTCAATTCAAATTGTTTTATCACCCTATATTCAGGAGTATGCTTATTCTGACATATGCTTTCAAATAAGATAATTTCTTTTACTTCTAAGCGATGGTTAAATAAAGGAGCGTGGGCAAGGATTTGTTTCCAAAAATATTTCTTATCGTCGATGCTGTGAATGCGGGCCAAGGTGGCATGAGGAACAAAATTACCGAAAGTAGGTTTAAAGCCGAAAGCTCGCATATGTTTTTCCAATCCTTTATGTAGTTGATTGATTTCTTTAATTTTATCATCAGACCCGACCCAAATAATTCGCGGTTGATACCGGCTGCCGAAAGCCCCGATACGGTTTAAGCAAATGTCAAACGAAGCCATGGGTTTTGTAAGTTCTTCTATCTTCTGTTCGATGGCCGGTATGACATCTTCCTTCGTATCGCCGAGGAATTTTAATGTCATATGTATATTCTCCAAATCTATCCAATTAATCTTATCCAATTTAGTGGATGACCGACGTATGGCTCGGCATGCTGTGGTAAACTTTTCATCGGAAGGAATGCGAATGGCTATAAACAAACGTTTCATCAGGCAATTTTTACGTATTATTTTTTGTATCGGGTATTTTCCAATAGGCATTTTCGTCGTTATCATCCTCATCCTCTTCCCTATCCTCTTCTTCTGCAAACGGATCAGGTCTTTGAGGACCATCCTTTTTAAAATAGAAAGCCGCAATTATGCCGGCAAGGGCACCGGTGGTATGAATTTCCCATGAGATATTTTTTCCGGGGAAAAAATCGGGAAAGAAGCCCCATATAATGGCTCCATACAAAAAGGTAATGATCAAAGAAAAAGCAATGGTTCTTCGTTCTCGTTTCAGCAATGCCGAGCTGATTAGAAAGAAAAACATCCCGTAAATCAAGCCGCTCGCACCGATATGATAACCGCCACGCGCAAAAAACCAACCCCAAAAGCCACTCAAGAGATAAATAAAGAAAAAAATAAACACGGCCTTTCGTTTATATAAGTAAAACAAACCAAAACCTATCACCACCAGCGAAGTAGTATTGCTGAAAATATGATCGAAATCCAAATGAATGAGAGGGGCACAGATGATTCCGATAAGCCCTTTGGCATGCAGCGGATGTATGCCCAACAAGCCTAAATCAAAGCGTATATGCTTGCCAATGATAAAGATTATCCACATGAGAGCGACAAAGGACAGCGGAAAAATAAACGCTCGGACGAGATCTTTTTTATCGGACTGTAGGTGCTTGGATGTATCGTCAATCATAAGCATCTAACGCATAAATATAACTTTTCGTTTTAAAAGGCGTAAAAATACTGTGTTTTTTATTCACCCGTATTGTCCGACATACCCTACAATTTCAATTATAGATTCTGAGCGAAACAAAGAATTTGTTGATTTTATCTAACAATAGTGATTATAAACAGTATCTTGTTAAGACAAAACAGCATCACGTTTTTTTTTGGCTTGAAATTTGTAAAGACTACAGGCTAAAAAACTACTGTTTTATTCATTAAAAATAAATTACCCTATCTTTAAACTATTGATAATGAACAGACCAAAATTAATATTTCTATTAATAATCTTCTTTTATTCAAACAATACCTACACTCAGTCGAAAGCAAAATCAACGGATTGCTTTGCAAACCTAACACGCAAAGAAAAACAATTAAATCGTTATCTTTCCGCAGCTGAAAAAAATTTTACAGATGACTATGCCTATATTCTCTCGATTTATAATTGCAATTATATAGATTCGTCTCAAAGAAGTCATCGATTTTTACAGAAGCTGAGTCATCAAGCTACCTATGAAATCAAACGCGCTCAAAACGACACCAATATATTATGTCCGCAAATCGACAGAATGCATTTATTGTTAGGGAAAACCTATTATGGCATGCAAGATTATGAAAAGGCCATACAGGTATTTGAAACGATGATTCAACAATTTCCGCAATCCATAAGCTTAGCGGAAGCTTATCTCTACTTAGCCAAAATCAATATGTGCATGAATGAGTTTGAGGAAGCGGAAAACTATTTACAATTGTCAAAAACCTTCCTACAAAATCTCGACAGTGTTTGCGATCTATCTAAACATTGGTTGGCCACTGCCGCCGACAACTACTTACGTCAAGATGTATACATTCTGGCTATTCCACTGGTACAACAAATATTGGAAAAACAAAAAATAAGCCGATCCATACAAACAAGATTATTGTTTATTTTGGGACAAATGCATCAATACATGGGGAACGATTCGGAAGCCGTTGTTTATTTTAACCAAGTGATACAGAGGCGTTCTTCCGACATCATGCATGCATATGCTTATGTTAACAGTGATTTGTGCTGCAAACGACAACAACAAAAAATAAGCGATTCCATCCGTATAGAAGCTATTGAAAACAATTATTGCGAAGACTTCAATTTCGAACCCACTATTGTAGAGAGCATTCACGACAGCGATTTTATACATTCCATTTATCCTTACTACTTCAATGACCCGGCTACCATGTTTTTTCTCGATGAAAGTGAGTGGACCAGCGATACATTGGATGATGAATGGTACGACGATTACGATACCACCATGATATCCGATGAATTATTAGCCATTATGCTCGAAAACTGGGATTCTGTTTCCGTTCATATTCCTAAAACCGATTTTAAAAACTTTACCGACACTATCTTTTTACCTTTATTCGATCCCATTGAAGGCTATATGCTGCCCTATTTCGGAGAACTTACGTCCCGTTTCGGATGGCGACGCTATCGTTACCATTACGGCATTGACACTAAAAACCAATACGGGGAACCCATATATTGTGTTTTCGACGGAGTAGTACGTATTGCCAAACGAAGTCGTACCTATGGCAATGTACTGGTGATACGACATTCCAACGGATTGGAAACCTTTTACGCCCATTGTTCCCGCTTATTGGTAAAACAAAACCAAGAAGTCAAAGCGGGCGATATCATTGCTTTGATAGGAAGTACCGGACGATCAACGGGTCCGCACCTACATTTCGAAACACGTTATAAAGGCAATCCTTTCGATCCGGAAATTTTAATCGATTTTGAAAATAAGAAATTACGTTCCGATACACTTATCATCACCAAAGAAACGTTCAACTACCGAAACCCCTACGGACAAGGAGCCAGTAAAAGCAGTCGGAGCGGAAATGCCGTGTATCACAAGGTAAAATCCGGAGAAACACTGTCAGGCATAGCCCGTAAATACCGAACCAGTGTCTCAAGCATCAAACGCCTAAACGGATTACGCAGCGATATGATACGCGAAGGAAGAAATTTAAGGGTTAAATAGTACAATATTGCGACAGCTTTACCGTTGATAGGTTTTGTAAAAATTTGTTTCCGACGTAGATGAAATATAAATTCAATCACAAGTCCCTTTCCTTTGAAAGAGAAGAAATCACAATCAAAAAGCGATTAAAAAAACTGTTGACCTATGTGTTGATAGCCCTTTCATTTGCCGTGGTTACGATTGTTATTTACAACAACTTTTTCACCTCTCCCAAAGAAAAACGTTTGATACGCGAGTTGGAATTAACAAGCTTGAAGATAGACGCCTTAGACCGACGGGTAAACTTATTATCCAATGTTGTACGCGGCTTGGAAGAAAAAGACGATAATTTATACCGAGCTTTACTGGAAGCGGAACCTGTTAAAAACAGAAATAATTACATCGAACAATTACATATCACTTATGATTATAGCGACATTCAAAGTCATTCCAAGGCTCTGCGTGAATTGGAACGTAAAATTGATATATTAACCGCTCATTCACAAGCACAATTGTCTTCCTATAAAGAGTTATGGGAGCTTACGCAAAAAAAAGAAGCCATCTATGCCTCCATCCCTGCGATTTCGCCGGTAAAAAACCCGCAAGTCGTGTCGGGCTTTGGCATGCGTTATCATCCTATTTATAAAATTTTACGACGACATACTGGCATTGACATCATCGGTAGAAAAGGCACCCCCATTTATGCTACGGCCGATGGCGTGGTAAGCAGTGAAGAAGCAGGTGCAGGTTACGGAATTACGGTCATCATCAACCATGGCAACGGCTATAAAACACTCTATGCCCATCTGTCGAAAAAAAACGTACGTACCGGACAAAAAGTAAAAAGAGGCGAAGTAATCGGATACATGGGCAGCTCCGGACTATCGGTATCCTCACACCTTCATTATGAAGTGATGAAAAACGACACCAAAGTCAATCCCGTCCATTATTTCTTTGCCGATTTAACCCCCGAAGAATACAATCAAATCTTAGAAGAAGCATCTAAAATCAACCAATCCTTATCGTAATAATCACTATCTTTGCATGGCAATACGAAAATAAATCATGGGCTTATTTTTCCAAAATAAAAAAGAATATACCTCACAATCCATATCGAAAGCTGCTTGGTTGAAATTCAAAAAAAACCGCCAAGGAATGTTTTTGTTGCTATTTGTAGTCTTTATAGCCTTATGTGCTATTTTAGGCTACCTCATCACCCCAGACAGCACCCCTTATGCCAACGAACAATTGCTCGAAATCCGTTTGCAAAAACCCGGAAGCAGCACCCGACTGTTGCTGATTCGAAAAAATCAAGCGATAAAGAAAAATAATGCTTTTCATAAAATGTTGTTCGGACAAACCAATCCCTATCGTATGCTTACCTTATCATCCTATCGGTTTCATAAGGACTCCATCATCATAGAACGACTCCATGAAACACCCCCTTATAACATCTCTGCTTATTCCCTGGCAGAAATCGTTTATCCCGTTAAAAGCCAAACTCATATCCTATCCGACGGTCGTTATTTGCACTTTACCGACATATACAATCAATCACACAGCATTTCCATTCAAGCCCTGCAAACACAGATAGAAAAAGAACATATCATCACAAAAAAACATCTTTTAGGCACCGATCGTTACGGGCGCGATGTATTGAGTCAGCTCATAATCGGAGCCAGAGTCAGCCTGTCTGTAGGTTTTATTTCGGTCTCCATTGCCTTGCTCATCGGTGTGTTTTTAGGCGCTGTAGCCGGATATTTCCGAGGCTGGATTGACGATATTATCATGTGGTTTATCAACGTAGTATGGTCCATTCCTACCCTTCTGTTGGTGATTGCCATTAGCTTTGCCTTAGGAGCCGGTTTTTGGCAAATATTTGTAGCGATAGGCCTAACCATGTGGGTCGATATCGCCCGTGTAGTAAGAGGACAAGTGATCAGCTTGCGCGAAAAGGAGTTTGTAGAAGCATCAAAAGCTATGGGATTTAACCATCTTACAATTATCTTTAAACACATCATACCAAATATCTCAGGTACTATTATCGTGATTGCCGCCTCTAATTTTGCTTCCGCCATTTTAACCGAAGCCGGATTGAGCTTTCTAGGGATAGGCGTTCAACCTCCCATGCCTTCCTGGGGCAGTATGATCAAAGAAAACTACGGCTATATCATTCTCGATTATGCTTATTTGGCCATTATTCCGGGGATAGCCATTATGTTGCTGGTGTTGGCGTTTATGCTTTTAGGCAATACCATCAGAGATGTAATGGACGTTAAAGAAAACTAAATCCCTACCCTACGTTAAGCCTTCAAGCTACATACTTCTATAAACATCCGATGGATAGGTTTGTTTTTTATTCACTAATTGATAGAATTCAGTAACTTTTTATTCTATTTTTCGTTAAATAGATGTAATTAATACTATTAATGGGAAAAAGAAGTTTTGTTATTTTAATGAAATTAATACTATGGGTAAGCATTACCCTTGTATCTTTATTATTGATAGCATGCATATTATTCTCCTTTCCTTCCATACAAACGAAAACAGCACAAAAAATTGCGCAACATTTGTCGAAACAAATGAACACCCATGTGGGGATTGAAACATTTCGCATCACTTGGAATTTAGACATCCAGGCAAAGGGCGTCGTCTTAAAAGACCTCCACGGCAATAATCTCATTGCAGCAAAAGAATGCAGTTGCGATTTTCCAAGCTACGACAAACAACGTAAACAACTCAACATTTCGAACATACACGCTAAAGATGCGGAAGTTTTTCTGGCTATCTATGAAAACGAAGAGGATATCAATCTGCGTTTTTTTACTGATTTTCTCAAACCGGAAGAACCATCCGATGTGTCGACCCGTATTTCCTTAAAAAACATCCAAATTCACAATGGAAAATTTACCTTTTATAACGAAGCAAATCTTGACGAAACCTATAAAGGGCATTGGAATTATAGCAATATTGTATTGAATGATATTGATTTGAAAATGGAAGAACTGTTGATTATCAATGACAGTTTACGCTTTAACATCAAAGAACTGTCGTGTAAAGAACGTTCCGGCTTTCATATCACTGCATTCAAAGGAAATTTACGCATCAGCAGTTCCGGTATATATTGCCAAAACACCGTTTTCACAACAGCCGAGCATTCCCACATAGCGCTGGATTTCGGATTTAAATACAATGATTACATCGATTTTCAAGACTTTAACAATAAAATTGCTTTTGATTGCCAAGTATATCCTTCGAGTATATCCTTATTGGATTTAGTATATTTCGTTCCTGCCTTTAAAGGCATGAATCACATGCTAAAGGGTGAAATAATGAAAGTGGAAGGATGTCTTTCCGATATGCACATTGAAGCCGCATCATTGAAGCTCGATGCCGACAACGAAATCTTGACTGACATATCCATCAAAGGATTACCCGACATCAAAGAAACATTGATAAGCGCTAATATCCGTTCCTTGCGAATAAGACCCGATGATATTGAAACATTTGCCTTACCAAATCAACAATATATCACCTTACCCGATATCGTTAAAAGAATAGAACATCTGCAAGCCAAAGGAAGTTTTAGGGGGTATTACAACGACTTTATCGCTTCGGCCGACATAAAAACTCCCATGGGTAACATAAGTTTGCACGATTGCTCCCTTAACACAAAAGCCGAAGATTTACACTACAAAGGAAATTTTATCATTACTGATTTTCAACTTAATAAACTTATTGATTACAAAGACATCGGAGCTGTTACAGCCAACGGATACGTGGATGGAAAGGCGCAAGATATCGAATCGGCTTTCGTAACGATCTCTTCCATCACATTCAAACAAAGCTTAGTTACCGACATCGAAATCAGTGGCAATTTTCATCAAAAACAGCTGTCATTCAGCCTTATTAGTGATGATAAGCTGTTGAAATCAGCCATTAATGGCATGATAAATTTTAATCGCGAAGAAACCGAATACACCTTGGCCGCAAATATAGACACACTTAATATCAGTAAATTAAATCTATTCCGCATCGATTCGAATGCCATTGCTTCCGCAGCGGAGATAAAAATAGATTTAATCGGAAATAAACTCGAAAACTTCAAGGGAAAAGTAGAAATCATAAATCTGTCTTATCAAGAAAACGACAAAACATTCCCTCTTGATGATATACGATTAAGTATTAATGCCTTTGACTCTACTTCCAAAGAAATTCATCTTAATTCCTCTTCCTTATCCATCCATGCCAAAGGAGATTTCACCTATGAAGATATAGTTCCTGTGGTTCAAAACGAATTACACAACTATTTACCCCACGCTATTCCCAAATCAAACAAAAGCATTCGGGATTCCATGCAAAACATCGATTTAGAAATAAATATGCTGGGTTCTATTCCCCTCTTTGAACTCTATTTTCCTCAACTGGTAGCTAAAGAAGGATTACACCTGAAAACCAATATAAACTCACAAAGAAACTACCTAAAACTCTCGGCAAACATTCCCTTATTGGTAGCGGGTCAACAAAAATTTCAATCTATCAACCTACAATCAAACAACATATCCGATCAATTATTTCTGAGCCTGGATTGTGATTCTTATTGGATGTCGAACGACACTTTGCCTTTTTTGGAAAACATACACCTCCGCAGTAGAAGTAAAAACGACACCATCGCATTCACTGTTTTAGCCGGCAGAAATACAAGCGGAACCATTAAAGACGTATTCTTTCAAGGGAATCTTGGATTTATGGACAAGAAAGAACTATTCTGCTACATTCACAAGGGATCCCTTGTCATAGATACGAGTAAGTATCTCTTGGACGATTTTAATTATGCTCACTTTAGTAAAGACAGCATTTATATAAAAAATCTCGGTTTTCGTGCCGAAAAAAAACGCATCAACATACAAGGGGCGCTCTCCTCCCTACACAATACTACACTATATGCAAACTTCACCGACATTCCCTTGGAACAATTTGATGTACTCTTCAAAAAATTCATGATCGACTTAGGAGGGAATGCTACCGGTAAAGCTTCGATTATCAGCAATCAATTCGGATATAATGTCATTTCGAATTTCGAAGTCTTGCAATTCACTTTCAACCATGTGTTATTGGGTACTTTTCAAGGAAAAACCATATGGCATAACGACAACAAACGCTTATTGATCAATGCTTCGGTCATACCCGACCATTTCGAATCGCAAGACTTGAGTTTACATGTTTACGGTTATTTTGACCCTATCACAAAAACCATTGATTTAAATGGCGATATTCAAGAATTTAACATCAAAATTCTGGAACCTTACCTGGCATTCTTCAGCTCTAAAGTAGAAGGAATAGGCACCGGCTACCTGAGTTTTTCGGGACCGATAAAAAATCCTTCCTTGAGAGGAAACATTCATTTGGCAAACGGAGTATTAGGAATCGATTTTCTTCATACCGAATATTATCTCAATCATTGCAACATAGGTTTTATCGACACAGGTTTCATTTTCGAAAACATAAGGTTTGAAGATGTACATAAAAACCAGGGAACCGTAAACGGTATCATCACCCATGAATTTCTAAAAAAGTGGAAGGTGGATTTAGACATCAACACCAATCGCATGTTAGTGTTAAACACCCAATCCAAAGACAATGATTTATTTTTCGGAAGAGCTTTTGCCAGCGGCGATGTTAGCATTAAAACCCAGGATGAAGTTACTTGGATAACTACCCACATGAAAACGGAACGTCCAACCAACCTTACCGTTAAAATGGATTGGAACACTTCCGTCAAAGAAAACAAATTCATTGTTTTTGAAAAAGAAAATATCAGCATAAATCTTGCTGACACACAAGCCATAACAGCTCCAACAACCTCTTCATTAGGCGTATCCTTAGGCATTACCGCCACTCCCGATGCTCATGTCAGAATAGAACTCGATCCATCCATCGGGGGTGTTATTTCAGGAACGGGAAGTGGGAGTTTGCGCTTGGATTTAACACCGGATGATAAGTTTCAAATGTTTGGCACCTACATCCTAAATAACGGTTCTTTTGAATTGAATTTAGGAGATATTTTAGCCCGTAATTTTACCCTTGAAAAAGGAGGCACCGTTACCTGGAACGGCGAACCGGCGGATGGTCAAATTGCGGTGAAAGCGGTATATCCTACCCGAGTTTCTATCAGTGAACTGTTGACCGATAATCAAACAACGACAACCAATCGGCCTATACCTGTAAAGAGTATTTTGTATTTAAACGGCAATATTTTAAACCCTGAATTTAACTTTGGTATTGAATTGGCCGACGACGTAGATGAAAACCTAAAAACATTGGTATTTAATGCTATCGACACTACTGACCGCAAGGAAATGGTGAGTCAAACTTTTTCCGTTTTGTTATTAGGTCGATTTGAAGCCAGCGACATCAACAACAATACCATGAATCTCGGTTTGGGCTATTCCCTGAGTGAATTGGCTTCGCATCATCTAAACAAATGGATGTCGACCATTACCGAGAACGTCAATCTCGGCTTTTCTTACCGTCCCGGCGACGGGGGCGGTACCGCTGACGGATACAATGTTCAAGTATCTACCAATCTTTTAGATAATCGTTTAGTCATACAAGGAAGTTTGGATATTTATGACGACCATAACCAAAGTGTACAAACCGACAAACAAGCCGTAGCCGGAAATGTGGTCGGAGATATCATCGTTGAATACAAACTCACCAAAGACGGATCGCTGAGAATCAAAGCTTTTAACCTGGCCAATTATTACGACATCCTCCAATCATCCTCCATGGCCCCCTACTCCCAAGGATTAGGCATCTCCTATATCAAACATTTTAATACCCTCAGAGAGTTATTTGTTTCAAAAAAGAAATGGTATAAATAACATCTGTATTTATCATAAAATGAGATATACAAATTTCCTACGCTATCTCGATATTTGTATCTTTTTTCTTATTATCCCTTTCTCCGTATAGATTTTCATAAAGTAAATCCCCCCATGCAAAGCACTTACATCAATGCTTGCTTGATTTTGATTAATAACTTTATGCATAACCTCCTTTCCCGTTACATCATAGATTATCACCTCTTTGATGATATAATTTCCATATTCCATACTTAATTGCGTAGCGGCGGGATTGGGGTAGACTATTAAAGTGTTACCTTCGTCCATGTCCACAATAGAATTAACATATTCGAAAATGGCTGTAAAAGAAGTATCGGCATGCACTTTTATTGTCCTCGGATTATCCGTATTCCCGTCATTCCATTTAAGAAAGCGATAATTTGTATCCGGAAGGGCAGTCAATGTTGCATTATTTTCTTCACAATCGACAGGCGTTGCCTTTACACGACCCCACACACTGTTATTTGATTGAACATTCACCGTAAAATCAAATAAAGCTTCCTCTATATGGGCAAACTTATTCCATAGGGTATCTGCTTCATACAATCCCTTGCTGTTGCACGGCACGTAAACCACTGTATTTTTTTTTGGTTGAAGAGGTGAATGCACTGTTTAAAATAAAAGGAGGAGATATGGATTTAATAATTATCTCTTGTAAAGAAGAAGAATAAAAAGCAACTCCGCCTATATACTCTATGGAACTCCCAATAATAATTTTTTCTATTCCTGATCCCAAAAAAGCAGATTCTCCAATTGTCCTAATGGAATCGCCTATGCTAACCGAAGTAATATTTTTACAATCAGAAAACGCAAAAATCCCTATAAATCTTATTTTCTCCGGAATGTTTAAATGACCATGAAGTTTTTCACAACCTGAAAACGCTAAATTATCTATTATTTCAATCGATTCGCCTATAATTAACGTCTCCAGATTAACACAATATCCAAAAGCAAGTTCGCCAATGTCTTTAACCGAATAACCGATTACAACCGATCTTACATTCGAACATAAAGCAAATGCAGAAGGGTAAATTTTTAAGACCGCATCCGGAACTATCACCGTATCCAAGCCTTCACACGCATAAAAAGCTTCATGTCCAATATATTTTAAAGCAATTGGAAATATCAATTTTCCTTTCAAACCCAAACAACCTTTAAAAGCTTCATCTTCTATGATAGTTATAGAATCCCCGAATAAAACGGAGGTTACATTGTTACATTTATAAAACGCACCCGCCCGGATAATTTTTACCTGATTTGGGATAGTTACTTCTCCTCCTTTACCCGGGGGAAACACACACAAGGTATCCATGCTATAATCGTATAAAATCCCATCCACCGATTTATAAAACCTATTCTGCTCCGCAACATCTATTGACAATAAACTCGTACATTCCTGAAAGGGAAATAAGTATTTTATAGCTTCCACATTTTCGGGAATGGTAATGGAACTTAAGCCCGAACAACGTCCGAAGGCCCACTCAGCTATATATTTTAAGGTCGAAGGTAAATAAACAGTTGTTAATTTATCACATTCCCAAAAAGCAGCATAACCGATACCCTCAACCGTATAAGTTATATTTCCATAGGAAACCGTATCGGGAATTGTCAAAACTCCTTGCGGAAAATTTGTATAAATAGGGTATTCATCATTTTGTGAAACCACTTCTACCGTATAAGGAGCAATGCTTGAAGTTATCTTATAATAAATAGTCTGTCCTTGATGTACCGCACTGAAATCATAAGCCTGTATATGATTTATCAGAAACATCCCAATAACAATTAATAAAATATGTCTCTTCGTTTTCATGGTATTAATATTAAATAAAAATATGATTGATTAGGGTTCGTTAAACCATTTCATGGCACGAACATGTAATTGGTAATAAAATTGATACTCCTGAAAATAAATCTCTCCGAAATATAAATAAAAGCTACAGGCAAAATAATAATTAAAGTCCCCATAAGGACCGGGCACTTCGGTCGATGTCCAATAACCACTACTTTCAGGGCTCAAATAGTCGGTATTGAACAAAGTTCCACCTATTTTTATTAATACCACATTAAACAAATCCACGTTTACCAATACATTCAACATTTCATATTTAGCCGGGAAATACCATCCTTCGCCTTTATCGGCACACCATTTGGCCGCTTCTATCCGTTCTTTAAACAAATACTGCGATGTATCGGAGCGTAATGCCATATGAATGGACGTATTTACCCGACCATCTACAGAGTCGAAAGCATAAGTAGGATATCCTATGGTAGCATACATTAATCCGAGATATTCATCCGAACCATTTCCGGATTGATCGATAGAAATCATTTTTCCGTAGATTCCATAGGGCTTTCCGTTTTTATAAAACAACGTATCAGCAATCCAACAAACAATCCCTTCCGCTTCGCCTTTGGTGTCATAATACACATCGCCTACACTATATCCCATAGGAAATTGGAAAACATAAACTTCATCATTCCCTTGTTGCACTGCCGTGAGTTGTTTTTGTCTTTTCTCTCCCTCATAGGTTGTGTAAGCTATATATTTCATAGTATCCCCGCTTACAAACATTTTGTCGGTATTTGCTTTTTGTGTTTGTTGAGGAAGACGCAACGGATTTGTATTTGTATAAACAATCTTAGCATAATCGCCTTTTTCTTTGGCCAATAATTTAATGCGTTGAATTCTTTGTGATGATTTAACCTCCAAAACATACATTTGAACCACCTCAACGCCAATGGTAAATGCATGTATTCCTTCGGTCAAGGAACCGGCATACAGGGCATGTTTTCTTCCCTTAAGATCAAATAAGGTCAATACAATATAATCCTCGTGGATGAGTTACACCTTTACTTCTGTTGTTCCAAGAAACGGATTGGGCGTATTTTGAAACAAACGATAGCCTGAATTTTCCGTTTGTACGACACCAACACTATTGACCATTTGCAATACCGTATCAGGATAATAAATCGTTTCTTCCCATCCACGCGTTACATTTATCACTTTCACACTATCTAAAGCTTGAAAACTATTATCTTGCATTTTGGCCGTAAAACGCAAATTTACGTAATTCTGTGCCATACTTGCGTTTATAGTGATTACTATGCTTAACAAATAAAAAATATATTTCATGCTAATTCCTATTTTTAATTTATTTTACAATCCCTTCATATATGAGTTCGATTGATAATTTGTTTATTAGAATACTTATCTTTGTTTAATTATTTTTTTTCCCGGGCAAGCCCGCTTTATATAAGTCAATACTTCCCATACATAGTTAGCATTCAACTTATGTATAAATAAAAAGCTATATACATAACTTAACATAATATTTCGATCTTTAAGGGAAGACAGTGTTACACAAAATAAGGATATCAATCGATACATTATATAGGGGAAAAGCATAATAATGTGCTTTTTACATAGGGATTTGCTTACTATTTTTACAAAAGCATTCATCAATTACTCATATATTTTACAGTGCAAAGATACATTATTTCATTAATGATTTCGCAAAATCGTAAAATAATTTTCTATATTCTTATTCTTCAGAGAAATAATTTTCACAAATTCTAAAAATCTTCAAGGGATGGATTTTCGAATGCTTTATTATGGCTTAATCTTCCGAAATTTCTTCTACAATGTCACGGTATTGTGTATACACATTGGCACGTGATATAAAACCGTAATATTTCCCGTCTGCATCTATCACCGGCATATTATAATAGCCCGATTTTTTAAATTTTTTCACCACCGACATCATGGATTCTTCGGGATTAATATTAATTTCAGGTTTATACATATAGTCTTTGATAGATGTCGTATACATGTCGGGATTAAAAATAAGTTTTCTGATATCATCCAATAGAATCACACCGTAAAACAAGCTGTGTTGGTCAACGACGGGAAACACATTGCGATTTGAATCTTGAATCAAGAGGGTAATATCTTTGATGGTAGCATGAGGCGGAATAGTTTTAAAATCGTCTTCTATCATACTCATTACATTTATTTTACTTAACGCATGTTTGTTTTTATCGTGCGTTATCAAATCTCCTTGCAGGGCAAGCGATTTGGTATAAATAGAGTATTTTTCAAAGGGATAAAAAACGATGTATGAAATAACGGTTGTAATAATCAAAGGAATAAACAATTGATATCCCCTAGAGACTTCGGCAATTAAGAATATGGCCGTTAAAGGAGCTTTCATCACACTACCCATCAATCCGGCCATGCCGGCAAGGGTGAAATTGATGACCGATAATTCCATGCCGAAAAAGACATTAAAAATCGAAACAATAAAAAAGCCGGCTATACCGCCTATAAATAATAAAGGGGCAAAAACGCCGCCTACTCCTCCGGCTACTCCGGTAAATGCTGTGGCTAAAGGCTTAAATAACAACAAAGCGAGTATAAAAATCAAATACGTATAATCATTGTATTTAAAAATATACAACGGACTGTTATAAAATATGCTGTCGCTTCTACCAACCAAGATATCAGCGATGGAATCGTAGCCTTCGCCGAAAAAGGAAGGAAACATAAAAATCAAGCCACTCAGCACTACGCCTCCTATGGCTGTTTTTAACCATTTCTTCTTTATCAACGTAAAACGATGTTCAATAGATTGGGTTGTTCGCATAAAATATACGGATAATAATCCGGCAAATAATCCCAACAAAGCGTAAAAGGGTAAATTCCCTAATTCAAAATCCGGAACAGAATGTATTGCATTAAACATCACGCTTTTCCCTAAAAAGAAATAGGAGAGCAAAGTTCCTGTAACGGCCGATATCAATAAGGGGAGCAAAGATTGTGAGGTTAAATCCAACATCAAGACTTCGATAGCGAAAATGATAGCGGCAATGGGTGCATTAAAGATAGCGGCAATAGCCCCCGTGGAGCCACAAGCCGTAAGCAATATCACCGATTTGTTTTTCAGATGAAAAAAACCGCCTAATTGCGACCCTATGGCCGAACCGGTTAAACATATGGGTGCTTCTAAACCCACCGACCCACCGAAGCCTACGGTTAGGGTACTGGTTAATACCGATGAATAAGTATGATGAAGTTTTAACTTGCCGTTTTTGCGCGATATGGCATATAACACTTTGCTTACTCCGTGACTTAAATCATCTTTGATAAAGAAACGAATGATTAATACCGTTAGTACTATCCCTATAATTGGAAAGGCCAAATACAAATAGTTAAAATCAGTTTCCGGAAAAGCCCGTTGCAAGGACTGATGGGTGAAATGCACCATGTTTTTAAGTACAATAGCCGCCATAGCTGCAATACTTCCCACAAAAACACTTAATATCAATACGGTATTTTGTTCCGATAAATTAGCTACGCGCCACTGCCTTACTTTATGTTGTATTGCCTCAAATGTCATAATCTTGAAATGAATATTGCAAAGAAAATACTAAAACCCAGGCATCCTGGTCCTCTTGAAAAGAAACTTTTAGTTCGTTCGATTTAAATTTCTCGATACGATAGGTCCTTTCTACTTCTCGATATGCATCACTAAATGTTACCGTTAAATAATCGTTCTTCGCATCCAAAGACCAATTACCGCTGCTTTTATAAACAACAGAATTTCGATAATAATTTATCAATAATATTTTGGATCGATAAAAAGTCCAACTACTTAAAAGCGATTCAACTTCTCCGGGCGATGCATCGGAGGTTTCATTGCCGTTTTTAGAAATACTACTTAATTGCCATATACCCCGAATTTTATCTTCCGGCTTGGCACAGCTTGCCAGGAATAGAATCAAAAACAACCAACAAACAATATACTTCTTCTTCATCATAGATAAATAAGCCTATGTCTACGCACAAATATCCAACAATTTTTCATGTCGACAAAAGTATAAATTTTATGTTAATAATAAATCAGATTTTCTCATTAAATAAAAATCTTTTAGATAAATCGACCCGTGCCGTTGGACCTTTACTCTGTGACAAGGAAAAATGTTAATAAAAAAACATAAAATATTCGAACTTTTTGCGCTCACTTGCGTATACATAATATCATTATAATAATTATTAACCTGTTGTAATTCGTTATATGAATATTAGCGAAGAAGTCATCAAAGCAAGCTCCGTGCTTACCAAAGGAGGCGTAATAATATATCCCACGGACACTATTTGGGGCTTGGGATGTGATGCCATGAATAGCAAAGCCATAGAAAAAATCATGACCATCAAAAAACGCCCTGTACATAAAAGCTTATTGATACTTTTAGATAATGCCGAAAAACTACCCTACTATGTAGAAAGCATGCCGGCCATAGCCTGGGATTTAATCAACCAGACCTCGCGTCCGACAACATTTATCTACCCCAAAGTCAAAAACCTCCCAAAAGCACTCATAGCCGCCGATGGTTCCGTAGCCATCCGCATTACGAATCATGATTTTTGCAAACGACTGATACGATTATTCGGCAATCCCATCGTTTCCACCTCGGTGAATATTTACGGACAAGAACCTGCCTTATGTTTTCAGGATATAAAAAAAGAAATCATCGAACAAGTGGATTATGTAGTCAATCCTCACGTTTCGGTTGTCTGCGATTCCAAACCATCGACCATCATTCGTTTTTTAGACGACTATAGTTTTGAAATCATTCGCGATTAGGATAAGCCGTACCAAGCCTTGACTTGACGCAGCCTTATGATCATAAATATTTGATAAAATTATGATAATTTCAACAAACGGATTGAAAAAATATATACTTTTGCGAAGTTATAAAATTCAAATAATATAATACGTGACGAAATGAAAATATTAGATAATCTAAAGTACACTAAAGATCATGAATGGATAAGAGTGGAAGGTAATGAAGCATTTATCGGTATCAGTGATTTTGCTCAACATGAACTTGGCGACATCGTATTTGTCGACATTCCAAGCGTAGGCGACACCTTGGATAAAGAAGACAGCTTTGGCTCGATTGAAGCAGTTAAAACAGTTTCTGATTTGTTTATGCCCGTTGGTGGTGAAATTTTGGAATTTAACGAAGCATTGGAAGCCGATCCCGCCATTATCAACAACGACCCCTATGGCGAAGGTTGGATCGTTAAAATACGTGTAACAAATTCGGATGAACTCAATGAACTATTGGATGCTGCCGCTTATAAAACTCAAATAGGATTATAATCTCCATTATCATAAAAAGAAATACCGGTTTTTAAGCCGGTATTTTTTTTATTTTCTTCGATAAAAAGACTTAGGTATATATTCAAATTTTGGCAAGGGTTTATCGGGATTGCGTCCAAATACCCCTTGTTTGAAATACCATTTCCCATCTTTTTCTATAAATCCATCGTTCAAACTTGATTCTCCTACACGGTATTGCGGTATGTCGGGTAGGGTTTCGCTCATCGGTATCAAACGATCAAAAATTATCATAGGAGCATACAATGTATCGACTTCATAACGCCGTGTACGACGATTTATTTTTTTTGATCGTTCAGTATAACCTTGCTTCTCATAACGTAAATTCAATGACGAATTTTTAGCATACTCAAAAATAATGCGAGCAGGTTTGCTTTTACCATAGGACCTAAATATCATCGCCCCAAAAAAAGGATAACCCCTATTGTTAAAACTTAATACATCGATCACTTTATACTGTGAAAATATATTTCCTCCGTTCCATCCCAATAAAATATAATAGGTTTTTTGATAGGTTTCAGTCTTGATAATTTGATAATAAACAGCTCCAAACCAGGACAAATAATCCAACCTTTTTGACTCCGGCATGACAAGTTGTTTCCATTTATCAATCAAAGGATAAATCATATAGCGCTTTTTTGATTCATTATACGCTTGTATATACCCAAAATGATCATAAAAACCATCATCATCGATTAAATACCAGGTAAACAACCGGACTTTCTTATCCGGTGATGTAAGTACCGATATGGTTTTCAAGGAATCAAAAGGATATTGGATGGAATTACGTTGACCCAATACCTCTTCCAATAGATATAACAATCCTTCATTCTTTTGATACTTAACAATGGTATTTTTCTCTAATAATATTTCTTTATGAAGTTTCACGAGCGTGTCTTCGAAAGCTTTAAACATTTCTTTTCGTTGAGAATAAGAAAATTGTATAAAGAAAATACTACCGACAATGAAAATAAAAATTTTTTTCATAAAAAAATATTCAATATCCTTAACGTGTATTGTTTCTTGTTTAGTATTTCATTAGTTTTGCAAAATATTTTTAAATGCATACATATGGATACTCAAAAACGCATCAAAGCTTTTGTTGAATTAGGTAAAATATTAAACAACAGAAAGAAATATCAAAACACATCTACTAAATCAACGATAGTAAAGGCTTTGGAAAAATTGGAAGATTGTATACTTGAGGAACAGCATTTCAATCCATGGTTTATTCCTGTTTACATAGAAGAGTCTATAAAAGGTATTATTAAAATGCTTGATCCAACCTCATTAAATGCATGGCTAAATAAGTATCCCCTTCAGGAAAAGAAACACTCCCACCGTATTGGTGTAATCATGGCAGGCAATATTCCTATGGTTGGATTTCATGACTTTTTATGTGTTTTGCTGGCTGGCGATATCTTTATCGGCAAACTCTCTTCCAACGACAAGCATCTATTACCGGCTTTGGCCGATGTATTATGCCAAATCGAAGGAGAATTTAAAGACTATATTCACTTTACAGAGGACAAGCTTCCTGCCATCGACAAAATCATTGCTACCGGAAGTAATAATTCCGCTCGGTATTTTAATTATTATTTTTCAAAATATCCTTGCATTATCCGCAAACATTGCAACAGCCTTGCTCTGTTAGACGGTACGGAAAGCGAAATGGAACTAAAAGCACTCATAAACGACATGACCCTGTATTTCGGCCTCGGTTGCCGAAGCGTTTCGAAATTATATGTACCTCCGGATTACGACTTTTGTACACTCTTTCGTATACTCGACGACTTTAAGTCCATTTACGAAAGCCACCATACCTATTTAAACAACCTTGAATATCAAAAAACCATACATTTACTCAACAAAATACCTTTCTATGACGCGGGCATCATGCTTTTTAAAGAACACACATCGGCAGCATCTTCCATCAGTGTGATACACTATGAGTTTTATAAAGACGCCGATAAACTGTGGGATGATTTAACCCAACATCAGGATGAAATCCAATGTCTACTGAGTAACCGTATCCAAGTGAACGACACCCTACGTTTAGGCCAATCACAATATCCCGAAGTGTGGGAATATGCCAATAATATCGACACTTTATCGTTCTTATTACTATAAATATATTTCGATACATGATAAAAGTAACACAAATTAAAAAATCCTTTCATAATCTACAAGTACTAAAAGGCATAGATCTGGAAATACAAAAAGGAGAAATCGTTTGTTTGGTAGGAGCTTCGGGAGCCGGAAAATCTACTTTACTCCATATTATAGGCACCTTAGACAAACCCGACAGTGGGGAAGTATGTATCAAAGGAGAAAATGTATTTCGACTTCCTGACAAAGAACTCTCACAATTTCGCAACCGCCACATTGGATTTGTGTTTCAATTTCATCACCTCCTGCCTGAATTTACGGCATTGGAAAACATTTATTTGCCTGCACTGATAGCCAAAGTGCCTCAGAAAAAAGCCATGGAACAAGCGCATGAATTATTGGATTTGTTTAAATTAAGTAATCGTGCCGATCATAAACCTTCTCAACTCTCCGGAGGTGAACAACGACGCATCGCCGTT
>ENA-UOOK01001550-UOOK01001550.1-fermentation-metagenome-genome-assembly--contig:-NODE-1550-length-30060-cov-4.408899_pt1 | contig 30060 bp, 29 predicted proteins | sample MGYA00245777_ERZ724023 | MGnify/ENA primary metagenome ERZ724023 (study PRJEB28704, sample SAMN03018312) | fermentation metagenome | biome: anthropogenic terrestrial biome; feature: soil; material...
CTCCTCCATCCCCCGTGCAATGGCAATGCCTTGCCGGGCCACGTTGGCGGGAAGTTCGCCAAAGGACCGGGTGCCTATGACCGGGTTGTCGGGATTGGTATGTACATCAATGGAAGGGGCAAAGTTAATGTGGATACCCATTTCACGACATTGCCGGGCAACCTCCTTTCCGTACTGCTTCAGCGTTTCTTCATCGTGAATGGCTCCGGTGATCAGGTTTCGTGGAAAACGCGGCGCATCGCTCAGGCGCATCGATAATCCCCATTCACCGTCCAGTGCCACAAAAAGCGGGGTTTTGGCAATGCTTTGAAGGTAGTTGGTCATTTCGGCCTGCATGGCCAGCGTACCTTTCGAAAACAATACCCCCCCGATTTTCTGGTTATTTATATAACCCGCGATTCTTGTTTTCCAACTGCTCTTCGATTCCACGATAGGCATAAAGAGCTGGCCTATCTTTTCGTCCTGGCTCAGGCTGTTGTAAACGGAGTCCACCCATGAGTCCAATTTTATTGTGTCGGCTTGCCGGTAGAGGTTGGTTTCGGTTTGAGCGGAAAGTACAGCGGTGAATAAATGACGCCTGTCATAAACACAGGCAGCCGCGGCAAAAATGACAGCGGCAAGCAGATAGCGTTCGTGCATTCTTGTCATAAAGAAAAAAGCATTGAACAGCACGAGAAAAGAAAAATATGTAATGGCATAGACCGTGGCTTTCCCTTTTATCAGGCATATAAACGCATAGGCAAGCCCTATGGCAAGGAGGATATAGCCCCATTCAGAATAGGTCAGTCCCATAAAGGGCAGAGTATCCTCCTGGATTTGTCCGCCCAGCAGTGTCCACAGATTAAAGCCGTTGGCCGTGGCAAAGGGATAATCCCCAATACTTTTGGAATAGAGGTCAAAAAGCCAGTAAAACGGATCCATAAAGCCGGGAATCCGATCCAATTTGCCGGTAGGCGAATAGAAGGGCATGACAATGGCCAGGTAAAGGAAAATACCTGATATTAAGCCTGTTCCAAGCCTTTTGAAGAAATGTGCATCCCATTTGAAGTCCCTGAAATAAAGGTACAGCACCACAGGCAGTAAAAGTCCGCTCTGCGGCTTGGTAAGCACAGCGATGAGAAAGAGCAGTGCGGCCGGATTATATTTTTCAGATTGAAAAAGGTATAGAACACCCAAGAGCATGGTGGCCGGTATGGAATCAAATTGCCCCCATATGGAGGAGTTCATAAAAACACCGGGGTTCATGACATAGAAAAGGGCCATATAAAGTCCCTGTTTTGGGCGATTGAATTTTTCCGCAATTTTAAACAGAAGAAAACCGCCTAAAAATTCAAAACCAACGGCCCAGAGCTTGATCGCATAGGCCTGAAAACTGGCGGATAAAGAAAAAAGCTTGCATATCCCGCCGGTAAGCCAAAGAAAATACATATAAAAAGGAGCGTAGACAATGTGAAAGTCTCCATACAGCCCGGCGGGCCCATTTTGGGCTAAATACCTGCTCCAGGCCACATAGCCTCCCATATCGATACGATAAGGCGTCATCATGGAGATCATTAAACGAAAAATAAATGCATAGGCCAATAAGATGTAAAATTTTTTATGATAAACGGAATTATCATTTTTTAAAGTCGTTTCAGACATTATTCCCTCCGTACTTTATTGTGAATACAACAAGGTTCCCAGGTCCCACCAGCAATCTTTGATTGCGTTGATGGGTGGGGTTCTTATTCCGGCGCCTTCGGGCATATCCATTGTAAAACAAAAAAACTCAAAAAAAAAGCACCAGAGGCAGGATTTACTTATAAAATAATTGCGTCCTTTGGTGGTGCTTTCGAACTAAACTGAAACCAATATTTTATATATATAAAAGGAGGAATAAATAACTTACTATTATTATACCATCTATCGGACGGAATAATGTTACTTTTAGATTATAAAAATATTAACAAAAGATGAACAAAAGATGAAAAACCTTGATGGCACGCGTGCCGTGATGTATCTCTATTATTGCATGAACATCCTTTGACTGATATAGACTTCGTTTTCTATTTCATTACTTAAAGATTTCGCATCTTGAAGGATATATGGGTTTGGAATTATAACAAAAAATATCGTTTTATTGATATCTTCTTTATTCGCATCTACTATTACCGGAAAAACTGCCTGCTCATGGGGGTTTAATGAAACCAATATTCTATTTTGATTATTAATTTTTATCTGTTCATAATTCTTTAATGCAATAATCATATAATCGCCTTTATTATTATATTTATTGGAAACAAGAATATTGAATTTAATCTGGTTTGAAGAATCACGATTTACATAGTAGGGTATAGTCACACCACTTTTCTTTATTTCACCTGGTGTAACAACAAAATCAAAATCAAATTCATCTATTAAATATTTTTCCATATCCAGATATTCAGATTGTTGCAGCTAATCTATTTTGTCCGGAATCTGACAATGTTAAATGTCACTAATTTGACGGCTTAGATGATAACTTTTCCTTTTATCTATAAGGAAGAGGGAGAATTAGGTTAACTCTCCCTGTACAACACGCTTAACCATGTGGTCATCAATAATTTTATGCCCATTCTGGGCTCCGTAGAGCAAACAATGGGTACAGACCTTATTGATAAGCCTGGCAGTACCTCCTGAGAACTTGAAAACTTCATCAATTGCCCCATCCGAAAAAATATCCCTATCGGTTCCTGCATATTTCAGATGCCGTTTTACATATTCTCCCGATTGAGCTCTATCAAAATGACCAAACTTGCATTGAAGGTCAATTCTCTGACGGACAGCAGCATAAGATTGCAGCTGAAACCTTTCCCAGAGTTCGTTCTGTCCTACAAGAATCAATGTCATTGGACTTTGGGCATCCATTTTGAAATTTAAGAGAAACCTCACTTCTTCTATCATTTCTTTATCTAGCAGATGAGCTTCATCAACTACTACGACTGGCAAAAGTCCATGAATTCCTCGCATTAGTTCAATCTCTTTATGCAGTTGCCTTTTTGCGTCACCTCTGTAGAACTTAGCCTCACAACCCAACTGTTCCAATAAACCCTTGTAGAAATGTCTTGGAGTAAGCTTGGAATCTGATATGTACATAAACATATATTTTGATGAGTCCAAGATATCCTTAAATTTGCGGATAGTAGTGGTTTTGCCAGTACCGCAATCACCGGTCATAACAACAAACAATTGTCTATTTGCTGCATATTCTAGCCTCCCAAGAATTTCTTCAACAATAACTGATGGATATAACTCCTGTGTCGGAATATCCCTCGAGAAAGGTGTTTGGTTTAATCCATAGAAAGTCTCAAACATGTGTTTCAACCTCCTGTTTAACAGTCCTATAGGAAACAGCATGAGCTTGTTGCTCTCTTCGCTCATGGTTCTTCTTCTCGGCTGCTGCGAGGAGTCTTGAGCATTCTGTCAATTCAATCTGTCTGAATTCCGGTAACTTAGGTCGTTGGCCAGCTCTTGTGCCAATAACCAGCTCATGCACTTTAAAAGGAATATGACCCTCATATTCAACAGTGAGTTCACTAATATCATTTGGATCATAAATCACATCTACAGTACAGCCAATAAAGTGAAGGCCTGCTTCATACTTCTTGTTCATGAAGCTTATGCAGCCTGCCTTATCAACCTTTCGTTCCTCACAGTGAAGAAAAGCATTTGTAATGGTTTCAGGAGGCAGGAATCTTAAGGCTTTACTGTCACTCTGATAAGTTATCTTCGGACTTTTGCTGTTTAGAGCCGAGTGAGGTTTGTGCTGATAGCATTCCTCCAGCCAAACATGAAAAAGTTCATTGAGTCTATCCAATGTTTGAGGTTTTTCTAAAGCTGATTCTGCCAGAAATGAGTCAACCACTCGGTTGAACCTCTCAATTTTTCCAGTTGCTTCCGGAGAATATGGTTTTGCGAAAAGCAGCTTAATTCCAAGCTTTGAGCACGCACGGGTCATCCATTTTGTCCGATATTGTTTTCCGTTATCAAAGTACACAGCATCCGGCGCACCATGCTTTAAAACTGCCTGCCGGAAACAATCCTCTACGATGATTTGATCCAGAACGGGATAAAATTGTCCATGAAGTACAAAACGTGTTGCATCATCTACAAAGGTGACGAGGTACACCTGCTTCTTATTGCCATCAGGTCCAATGGGGAGGTATGGTCCATATTTGATGTCTGAATGCCATAATTGATTGCGGTGCCTTTGTTGAAAACGTCTTGCAGCAACACCCGTGTCAGCATACATGCGCATCTGACGAGTACTATAGCCCTTTTCTGCCATCTTCTCCTGCAAGGTGCTTCTCTTGATTTGACCCGGATTGGCAAGACCCTCCCACTCGAGTATCTGAATGATTTGTGATACACTCCGGGCAGGAACCTCTCTTCTTAGCAGTATAGCCTGTTCAAGAATATGTACCGGGATAGCATCGTCTATCCTTTTCCTGCCTTTGCCCTTAGGCTTAAGGCCCGAAAATCCATCATTGCGATACTTGTCAAGATATCTCCGTATTGTTCTCTCTGAAAGGCCTGTCTGGTTACATATCCCCTCTTTAATTTGTTTGGCTTTGGACTTGTCCAGTCCCTGTGCCAGTAATGGTGCCAGAAGCTGCATGCGTTCCGTTGCCAGGGCCTCCGCCTTTTTCTGATCTCTCATGTCAATCTCCTCCTAAAGAGCTTTTAACATGAGTCTATCTCTTCTATGTTAGGTCACAAAGGCAGAACGGGTATGTACCCAATTATTTGAATTTGCAATAGGACGGACAATTCGTGCTAGCCAGCCTTCAGCATCTCCTACATGATGCCATAATCTTTGGAGCAAAGACATTGAATCGTAGTCTTCCACAGAATCCTTTCCGGTTTGTATTGCAATGGATACTAAACATCCGGAAAAGTGATAAGCTGATTTCATGAACCAGACTTTCCACCTTGATAGAGTAGAATCATCGGCAGGCACTGATAAAGTTTTGTCATCCGCTACGACTGATTCAATACATTTGCTGTCATATCTCTTGTACGGGATGAGCAGATCGGGAAGTTCGTGATGTATCTTGTGGCAGTTCTTACAGCGCAAGCGTCTAATTCGTAATTTAATAGTATTTCCGGCATTGTTCGTGCACTTTCTGATTCGGCTTCCAATACTTTTTAGTGCCCCATTGCAGCATGGACAGAAACTCTGCTCTTTGCTCCTAACAAAAAACACTGGATTGGTGGTTTTCAAAAAGCTCATAATTTGATATGATAATCATGGATTATGACCATTGAAGACGCTCCTCGTATTATTGTTTGCATCAGTAATACACCAAATAGGGAGCGTTTTCCCTTTCTATCAACTATGGTCATTATATCCATCTATTTTTGGTCAGGCAATACCATCAGCTTTCGGGCTTCTTAGATTAGCTTAAACATCAGATTCATCGTTTTTAATAATGGAATTACTGCCTGTGTTAATGTTATGCCTCTTACAGTCAATACCAGTTATTTGTATACGTTCAGCCAATTTTATTTTGTTTGGGTCGCGAACTATTAGAAACAACCCCAAATGTAAACCGTTATCATCTATTTTATGAAATTTAAAATTATGATTTTGGTTATTTTTTATATAATGTAAAGAGCTAGTCTTTCCATCTATTTCAATATCTGTAACTATGCCGTCAATTATATTAATAAAAGCATATTCTTTATTTGAGGCTATAATATTTTTAAAAAAATCATCATAATGTTCCTTAAAACTAAATATATATTGCTGATCAGCATTTAATACTCTGCTTGAAGTATCTCCATTTTCTGTATATACACTAAAAGTTCGCATAGTTGATATACCCGCTTTTGGCCTTAAAAAAAATATGTATACAGCAGATACCAAAATAAGAGCTAATAATGAAATTGTAACAATAGTCTTTTTTTTCATCTATTGGCTCCCTCCTGTACTTTTTTCATTTTTTTCACCCCTTATAAATTTTTCCGCCATAATTACTAGGCGTCTTACCATATCATATGTATATGGTATAATTTATAATTATTTACATATTCATCATCAATCACCACCAATCCTTATTTTTTATAATAATATATCATATTGTAAATGTCAACCTTTAAATGTAATATTTTTCTTAAATATATATTATTTAGAACTCAGGCCTAAAGCAGTGCCGAGATTGATTTTTTGCCTGTTTTGGTTTATTATAAGCAGAGATTGATTTGATTTAAAAACAATTATTTTTTGTTTTTTTACAGGAGCGTTAAGATGGTATTATATGAGAGCACAAGGAGCGGCAAAGAGGGAATCGTCTCCGCTGAGGCTATAAAGAAGGGCATTTCGCCCAATGGCGGACTTTACGTACCGCAGCAGCTTGAAAATATTTCACTGAAGGAAATAACGGAACTTGCCGACAAGCCCTATACACAGAGGGCTGTTTCAATATTAAAGAGATTTTTAGATGATTTTACCGATGGGGAATTAGCCGAATGCGTTGAACAGGCCTATGGGGGCAATAAGTTCTCAAGCCCGGATATTGCCCCGGTAAAAGTCCTGAACGAAAGTCTGCATATACTGGAGCTTTGGCATGGACCTACCTGTGCCTTTAAGGATATGGCTCTTCAGATCCTTCCGCATTTTCTTACCAAATCCATGAAAAAAACCGGAGAAAAATGCGATATCGTGATTCTTGTGGCTACCTCAGGGGATACCGGAAAAGCGGCTCTGGAAGGCTTTGCTGATGTTCCCGGCACTCATATTATAGTTTTTTATCCCGAAAATGGTGTCAGCAATGTTCAAAAATACCAGATGATCACGCAAACCGGAAATAATGTAAAAGTGGTAGGGGTCAACGGGAACTTCGATGATACACAGACCGCTGTTAAGAAAATCTTTACCGACAGCGATCTGAATAAAAAAATGATAGAGCAGGGGCTTAAGTTTTCCTCAGCCAATTCAATTAACTGGGGACGGCTGGTTCCGCAGATCGTATATTATTTCTCAGCCTATGCGGATATGCTCAGGGATAAACGTATTCAGCCGGGGGACAAAATCAATTTTGTGGTTCCTACCGGTAATTTTGGAAATATTCTGGCCGGTTTTTACGCAAAGCGTATGGGACTTCCTGTTAACAAACTGATTTGCGCGTCCAATGATAACAATGTATTGACTGATTTTATCCGTACCGGCTGCTATGACAAGCGGCGAAAATTTGTCAAAACGGTTTCGCCGTCCATGGATATTCTGATATCCAGCAATCTGGAAAGACTGCTATATGAGCTTACCGACCATGATGATAAGAAGGTTTCAGACTGGATGAAGCAGTTGGAAGAGAAGGGCTATTATGATGTGGGCCCAAAGCTTTTAGAGAAAATCCGGCAGCATTTTTGGGCTGGTTGGTCCAATCAGGATGAAACGCTGAACACTATCGAAAGTGTCTATAGGGAATATAATTATTTATCCGATACCCATACCGCCGTGGGGATTGATGTTTATGACAAATATGTGATCACCACCGGCGATTTAATTCCTACCGTGGTGGTTTCTACGGCCAGCCCGTTTAAATTCAATGAAAGTGTATGCAATGCATTGTTTGGGAAAAATGATACAGAAGGTAAATCTGAATTTGAGCTTTTAGAACTGCTCTCCCAAAAGAGCAAATGGCCTGTTCCGGCCGGGTTATTAGGACTTGACAAAAAGGAGATCCTGCATAAAACCGTGTGTGAAAAGCACGAGATCAAAGACGTAGTCTCCCGGACCCTGGCGGATTTCCTGCCGGCTAAGCCATAGACAGGAGTGATGAAAGTGCCCAGTGTTAAACTGTCTAAAATTGTAAAAGACTTTTCCCTGGATAAGCTCTACTATTTATATGAGCACGATCAGGTTGAAATATGTACGACGGATATCAACCGTCCCGGTCTGCAGCTTGCCGGCTTTTTTGAATATTTTGGCAATGACCGCATGCAGGTTATCGGCAAGGTTGAGATGACCTATTTGGGGGAACTGGATTCGGCCCAAAGATACAAGAGCCTGTTTGAGCTTTTTTCAACAGGGATTCCCTGTATTGTTCTGGCCAGGGGCATGGAGCCTTTTCCGGAAATGCTCCAGGTGGCAAAAGAATGCAATGTCCCTCTTCTCAGAACCGATGATGTAACCTCCCGATTCAGCAGCAGCCTGATTGCCTACCTGAATGTCGAGCTGGCGCCCATGGAAACCATGCATGGGGAGTTGGTTGAAGTTTATGGCGAAGGTGTCCTCATTTTGGGGGAAAGCGGCGTAGGAAAAAGTGAAGCCGCCCTGGAGCTGATCAAGCGCGGCCACCGCCTTGTAGCCGATGATTTGGTTGAAGTCCGCCGGGTATCCAGCAAGACCCTGGTTGGCACCGCCCCGGATATTATCCGGCATTTTATTGAAATACGCGGTATAGGCATTTTGGATGTCAAATATTTATATGGTGTCGGATCAGTGAAAATGACCGAGAGCATCAATCTGGTCATCAATATGGAGCTTTGGGATCCGCAGAAGCAATATGAGCGGCTGGGAGCCGAAGAGCTCACCACAGAGATTTTAGACATTAAGGTTCCATCCCTTACTATCCCGGTAAGACCCGGGCGAAATCTGGCCATTATCATTGAGGTGGCTGCTATGAATAACAGACAAAAGAATATGGGGTATAATGCGGCACAGGCGTTTACTCAAAAGATCTCCGAGAATCTTCAGAAAAAATCGGAGCTGTTCTAGTACGGACTTGATGAAATATATTTTCCGGTCCGTCATAATAATAATTTGTATCAGGTAATCAAGGAGTGAACGTTTTGCAAAAAGCGGAACTATACAGCAGCCTGAAGGCTATATGCGGTGAGGAAAGCCTTTTGACGGGAGTCCCCATGAAAGAGTTTACCTCCATGAAAGTGGGTGGAAAGGCAGATTATCTCGCCGAACCCGATTCTTTTGACAGGGTTCGCCAATGTATTGAATTCCTCCATTCCAACAGTATCCCGTTTTTGGTGATGGGAAACGGTTCTAATCTCATCTTTTCCGACGAAGGATACAGCGGCGTCGTTGTAAAGATCGGAAACAAGCTTTCTAAAATTGGTGTAATGGGTAATTTTATGGAGGCGCAGGCAGGTGCGTCTGTTTCGGCTTTAGCCCACAAGGCTATGGAAAACTCCTTGTCGGGCCTGGAATTTGCCTCGGGAATACCGGGCAGCGTCGGCGGCGCAGCGTATATGAATGCGGGTGCGTATGACGGAGAGATGAAGCAGGTTATTGTGAAAACGCTCAATGTGGATAAGAGCGGTAAATATATTAGTTTTCAGGGTGAAGAGCACCGGTTTTCCTACAGGCGCAGCCGGATTCAGGATGAAGACCTGATCTGTCTGCAGGTGGTTTTTCAGCTGCAGAGCGGGGATCAGAAAGCTATTCGGGATAAAATGAATGAGCTCAATGCTCGCCGCCGCGATAAGCAGCCCCTTACCATGCCCAGCGCGGGAAGCGTTTTTAAGCGTCCTACCGGCCAGTTTGCGGGCAAGCTCATAGACAATTGCGGTTTACGGGGCTTTTCCATTGGCGGGGCCCAGGTTTCAGAAAAGCACTGTGGTTTTATTGTCAATACAGGAACCGCTACAGCAGCGGATATCGTCAAGCTGATCCGGCATATTCAGAAGGTGGTTTATGAGAAAACCGGAACCGTTCTGGAGCCGGAAGTGAAAATTATCGGAGGGAACCAAGAATGCAATTTCTGATTATCACAGGTATGTCCGGCGCCGGAAAGAGCCTGTGTGTAAAATACTTTGAGGACATCGGGTATTTCTGCGTAGATAATCTGCCTCCCTCATTGATCCCTAAATTTGCAGAGGTGATTCTGCAGGGGAAGCCGAATATAGAGAAGATTGCCCTGATCGTTGACATACGCGGCGGAGCCATGTTTCTTGATCTGATGCCCGCGCTGGATACCCTAAGCGGCATGGGAATCAAGTATAAAATATTATTTCTCGATGCCGCCGACAAAGTTTTGATCAAGCGCTTCAAAGAGACCAGGCGTATGCATCTGCTCTCCCAGGATGGAAGAGTTGCAGACGGCATCTCTGAAGAAAGACGCATTCTGCAGCCGGTCAAGGAGAAAGCGAACTATATCATCGACACTTCAAACCTCATTCCCAGGCAGCTAAAAGAAGAGATCGTCAATCTTTTTCTGGAGGGCAAGACCTTTAAGGGCTTAATTGTCAGTATTGTGTCCTTTGGCTTTAAATACGGGATCCCTATGGATTGCGATTTGGTCTTTGACGTCCGATTTATACCCAACCCGTACTACATCCCGAATCTTAAACCAAAAACAGGGCTGGACGCCGAAGTGGCCGATTATGTGATGAGCTTCTCGGAAAGCAAAACCTTTTTAAACAAGCTTGTAGATATGGTGGATTTCCTTCTGCCGCTCTATGTAAAAGAAGGGAAAAGCCATCTTGTGATAGGAATCGGCTGTACAGGGGGAAAGCACCGCTCTGTCACCATAGCCACTGAGCTCTTTGGCAAGCTGAAAGAGCTGGAGATCAGCGCAGTCGCTGAGCACAGGGATATAGAGCGGGATGATAAAGGAGCTTCGTCATGAGATCACTAAAGTGGTTTCTGATCGGTTTTTACTTTAAAAACTGGCTGGTTAGCGGTATTTTCGGAGCGCTGCTTTTGGGCTGCTCCCTGTATGTGCTTTTGAAGGATGTGCAAATCGGACCTTTTCAGGTGTTCGCTTCGGTTGTCCTTGCTGTCTTAGGAATATATTTCTCCATCATTTGCCTGAAAAAAATTTTTATGAAGTTCGTCAATGTATATTCAAACGGCATTCTAAAAAAGCCGGCCAATGTGAGCGAAGTGGGGGATATTCTCTACAGAAGAAAAATGCTGTCCTCAGGTCCCCGGATCGTTGCCATTGGCGGCGGTACGGGTATATCCACCATGCTTCGGGGACTTAAATCCTATACCAGCAATATAACCGCTGTTATCACGGTAGCCGATGACGGCGGCGGCTCGGGCGTTCTGCGGAGCGACCTGGGAATGCTGGCTCCCGGGGATATACGCAATTGCATACTGGCGCTTGCAGAAACGGAGCCTGCTATGGATAAGCTTTTGAAATACAGGTTTACCGAGGGGTCATTAAAGGGCCAGTGCTTTGGCAACCTTTTCCTTGCTGCCATGAACGGTATATCCGACAGCTTTGAGCAGGCTGTAAAGCATATGGGGGAAGTGCTGGCTGTTACAGGAAGAGTCTGCCCCGTGACCGAGGAAAATATTTTTCTCTTGGCTGAACTGGAGGACGGCACCGTGATCCGGGGAGAATCGAAGATCGGGAATCATCATATCACCCATCCGGGAAGAATAAAGCGCGTTATGCTGAACAAAGAAAATGTATTGCCTGTTCAGCAGGCTATAGACGCCATTCGTGGGGCCGATATCATTGTTCTTGGCCCCGGCAGCCTTTATACAAGTATCATCCCAAACCTGCTGGTGCAAGGTATTTCCCAGGCTATATCAGAATCGAGGGCAATGCGGATCTATGTTTCGAATGTCATGACCCAGCCGGGGGAAACGGAAGGGTATACCGTCGGGGACCATATAACCGCTATATATAATCATGCCGGGCGTCCCATAATAGACATATGCCTTGTCAACAATGGCAGGATTAAGCCGGCTATATTAAAAAAATATCAGGACGATGGGGCAGGCCAGGTGATGATTGATCTTTCAAAAATCAAAAAAATGGGCATACGGCTTGTTGAAAAAGATCTGGCAAAAATAAAAAACGATCTGGTGCGCCATGATTCGGATAAACTGGCACAGGCCATTATGGACATATATAAACGGCGGTAAAAGAATTGTAAAGGTGGGGTACTATTGTCCTTCTCATTAGATGTTAAAAGTGAATTAACCCGTATAGAGGAACCTGATATCCACCTGAAAGTCCATGAACTGTCCGGTTTTATCAGAACAGGCCTTACCCTGCGAAATTATCAGGGGACAAAAAGGATCCTTTTTGTCACGGAAAATGCGACTCTGATCCGTCATCTGTTCTCCCTGGTAAAGGAGATCTATCACGACACCCCTGAAGTGACCATGTTAAAGACGCGTCGTTTTAGAAATCATGCCATTTATCGGCTGGAATTTACCCGGCTTATGCAAAAAGGCGGCGCCGGGTTGGTAAAAAAGATGGGGATATCCCTTTCAGAGGATGGGGAGAAGCTCATTTATGAGCCCTATGCCATCAAAAGCCGAAACGGCAAAAGAGCCTATTTACGGGGCGGATTTCTGGCCACCGGATCCATTTCCGATCCTGAAAGCTCCTATCATCTTGAGATCACATTCCCCAACCGGCTGCTGGCCGAGGAATACATCAGCCATCTCAAAACATTTGGCATTAGCCCCCGGCTCATTATAAGAAAAAGCCACTATCTTGCCTATTTGAAGGAGGGCCAGGAAATCGTTGATTTCCTCAACATCATCGGCGCTCATGGGGCGTTGATGCAGCTTGAAAATATCCGTATTTTAAAGGATATGAGAAATCAGGTCAACCGAATCGTGAACTGTGAGACCGCAAATCTGGGGAAAACCGTTAACGCCTCCTGCCGGCAAGTGGAAAATATTTATTTTATCAAGGAGCATATGGGCCTTGAAAGCCTGCCCAGGGGCCTTTTTGAGATTGCGCGGCTGCGCCTGGAGAATCCCGACGTAAGCCTTCTGGAATTGGGGAAAATGCTTAGTCCGCCCCTGTCAAAATCAGGGGTCAACCACCGTTTGAGAAAAATCGATAAAATTGCGGAGGATTACATGGCCAGAACGGACGAATGGAAAAGATCAGAACCCCTGGATTAATATTTGAACATAACCGGAGAAGGATCATTGCTTTTACAGCGCGGTCCTTTTTTATTTTCAGGAAATAAATATTTATGCTGTTAAAATAAAGGAGAGATCAGGGAAATAGCGAAATCATTAATACATATGGAAATGGGGGGTGAAATAGGTGGACGTAAAATTCAAAAAAGAGGGAAATACGCTTATTGTTCTGATCGAGGGCGAAATTGATCATCATACGGCAACGGATGCAAGGGAGCGGATAGATAGCAAATTCCTGATGGAGCCTGTAAAAAATATGATCATAGATCTGTCAAAGGTAACCTTTATGGACAGCGCGGGCATCGGCTTGATTCTGGGCAGAATGAGCAGGGTGTCCAGCGTTGGGGGGAAGATGTGCATCAGGAAGCCAAGGCCGGAAATCAGGAGAATATTGAAAATATCTAAAATTGAGTCTATTGTGGAATTGGAAGCTTAATTTTGGAAGGCTTAAGCCTTAAGTATTGTGAGGTTATGTATGATGCAGCCAATAAACAAAATGAAAACTGAATTTTTAAGTAAATCCTCCAATGAAGCCTTTGCCCGGGTTGTAGCCGCTTGTTTTGCCGCTCAGGCCGATCCGTCGGTGGAAGTTCTGGCTGATATCCGGACGGCTGTTTCGGAGGCTGTTACCAATGCGATTGTTCATGGCTATGAAGAAAAAGAAGGAATTATTTCCATGGAATGCATACTTTATACCGATCATGTAGAAATTATTATTCAGGATCATGGTAAAGGCATTGACGATGTTCAGCTTGCCAGAACCCCACTTTATACGTCAAGACCCGAACTGGAGCGTTCAGGCATGGGATTTACGGTGATGGAGACTTTTATGGACAGCCTGGAAGTGGAGTCGGCCCCTGGAAAAGGCACAAAAGTTCGTATGACAAAGCAGTTAGAATATAGGTAGGCAAAAAGTATGAACAACTTTAGCGAGGAGTCCATGTTAGATTTAATCGCCAGGGCTCAAAATGGTGATGTTGAAGCACGAAATACAATTATCGACAACAACACCGGCCTGGTCTGGAGCGTGGTCAGAAGGTTTCGAAACAGAAATGTTGAAACCGAGGACCTGTATCAGATCGGATGCATAGGTCTCATTAAGGCGGTCGATAAATTTGATGCGTCATTTAATGTGCGCTTCTCAACTTATGCCGTGCCTATGATCCTGGGCGAGATCCGGCGGTATTTCAGAGATGACGGAGCAATCAAGGTGAGCCGGAGTCTAAAGGAGCTTTCTCTGAAAGCAAGAGACGCAAGCGAGAAGCTGGAGCAAAGCTTTGGAAGGCCCCCGACCATTAATGAACTGGCTGAATTCCTTGGGGAAGAGCCGGAAAATATAGTGCATGCCCTGGATGCCTCCCGGGCGCCCGAATCCCTATTCCGGGAGTTTGAGGATGATGACGGCTCTGAAAACAGGCTTATTGACCGCATTATATTAGAAGATGGGAACAATGAAAGCGATACCGTTGAACGGATCTCTCTTTACAGTGCACTAAAGCAGCTTACGCCCCGTGAAAAGAGGCTCATATGGCTGCGGTACTATTCCGGGCAGACCCAGCAGAGCGTTGCGAAAAAGCTGGGGATTTCACAGGTCCAGGTCTCCCGGCTGGAAAAAAAGATTCTGGATCTTTTAAAAGGTAAACTGCAGGGCTAGGGAAGCGGAAAATTGCTTTGAGGATTTATTTCCGCAACCTTTGCCCCTTGTATGAACTTGGACGTTATTTAATTCTTCTGGCTTCCAGATAGAAACGCTTTTCGGAGGCCTCGCCCATAGAAAATGTCTTTCTCGGCAGAGCTCCGTCTAAGATTACTGTACGGAAAAGCTCATTCTTATCCATGGTTGACAGGAAAAAGCCAATATTTCCGGGCCGTTTACCAAGCTTCTCTGTGACCTCCCGGCCATGGACATAATCGATTCCGGCCTGCGGGACGGCTTTCAAATAATGGTCAAGGAAGTTTTGAAGGGTAGCGACATCCAGATTGTATTTGGGGCATTCAACCATGAGACGCCCTTTGCCGCCGGCCGTTACAAATTCTATAGCATGACCTTGAACGGGAGGCAGTTCGTCTTCCGGGATCACACGGGCTTTACAGCCTCTTTCATTATAATAGCGGCAGAAAGAATCCATAAGGTGATCCTTATCCACATTGAATAAAACGCGATGGATGGGCTCAAAAACAAGACCGCTGTCATGAACGTTGACCACTTCCACCAGTGCAAATCTTGCGGGATGGTCTATTTGCTCAACGGGGCTCAGCTCTTTTTTCAGCTTCTCCCAGCAGGCTTTCGCGGTGGCCAGCGAGTGATTTCCGTCGCCTGCGGCAAACAAAAGAACATCTTTATCATCGCTTACGCCGTACCGGGTTTTAAAAGCACAGGGGTCTGCAAGCCTGGCTAAGGCGTCGGTGATTTTTGAAATATCACTTTCATCGGAGATTTTCCAGCCCTTAATACTGCCGCTCTGCTTCATAAGGGGAAAGGAATATACCTGTTCTAAGGTATTTGACTTTTGAACCATAGGTTCAATGACTGTTTTTTCCCTGTCATCAATAAGAAGCATGATATGCGGAAGCTCCAGCATCGCATTTTCACGGATTTTGATTCTTGGCGGAAGGCGGTCGACAATGGTTCCTTCGGTGGCACGTATCAGGCTTTGAGAGCCTTTGCCATAGTCGTAGCGCTCCAGATCCACCGCCAGCATGAGGCCGTGTCTGGTACCATGATTTTGGAAGGTCCTTTCCGTTAAAATAAATGAATCCCTTATCTCATCGAAAATTCCGTCCTGCAGATATTTTTCCATTTGCTCATTAATGGCCGTAATTCGTGCTGATTTTTGTTCCTTATTTTCAAGTTCAAGGTATGCTTCAGGGAAGATTAACCGTAGTGTCGAAGGCCTTTCTCCGACGAATTTATCTGCGTCTTCCCAATATTCGGGTTCGGAAGTGTACTGATCGCATGCCACAACAGCCCAGCGCTGCATGTCTGCACCTTTTTTAGGCAGCAGCACCGAATCTATATTGACTGCCAGTTGATCGCACAGAATTTTTTTTAAAGCGGCTCCTAACATAATTTTTCCCCCATTTATACGGACTTTTGTTCATTGTAGAGCATCATGAAATAACTGTCAAATAATTAGGTGCATTCTTATTGTAAATTCTTGAAATACTATTAGTAAAATCAACTGTACAGGAGGTAATTTTTATGAAAATGGGCTTCGGAGGCGGTGTTTTTATAGGCGCCCTACTAGGTACAACGCTTTCCATAATGGCAAATGAAAATTTTAGAATGGACCGTTCGTGGAAGGCAATGAACAGAGCGGGAAAAAATATAGGGAGAAAGGCCGGAAGGGCATTTGCTTCAATAAAACATATGATGTAATGCTGATCACAAAAAAGGGGACGAAGTAAATTCGCCCCTTTGCTTATTGTGAATACAACAAGGTTCCCGGGATCCCATCAGCAATCTTTGATTGCGTTGATGGGTGGGTTCTTATATGTTAAATTTTAAAATGAGTTGCACGGGCTAATATTTTCTGAAAAGACCAATAACCTTGCCCAGAATACTGAGCTCCTTTACAATGATGGGCTCATAGTCCGGATTCTCGGGCTGAAGACGGTAAGAGCCCTTTTCCTTATAAAAGGTTTTTACTGTGGCTTCATCGTCAATCAAAGCCACAACCATATCTCCGTTATTTGCCGTACTCTGCTGTTTCACAATGATATAATCTCCGTCTAAAATCCCGGCATTGACCATGCTGTCGCCTTTTACCTTCAGCATAAAGGTAGTAGAATTCTCCAGGTACCGGACGGGAACTGGAAAAGTCTCCTCAACGTTTTCGACTGCTAATATTGGGGCTCCGGCAGTTATTTTTCCTACGACGGGGATATTGTCAATTTCCTGATCGGAAATGAAGCCATCAAGGTTTTTTCCCGATTCATCTATAATTTTAAGAGCCCTGGGCTTAGTGGCATCCTTGGCAATCAGCCCATCCTCCTCCAGCCTTTTAATGTAGGCATGCACGGTAGAAGTAGATTTGAACCCTACTGCCTGACATATTTCCCGCACTGAGGGGGGATATCCTTTTTCTGCATTATGCCTGTTGACAAAATCAATGATTTTTTGCTGCTTATCAAGATTACGACGCCTCATGAACCTACCTCCGGTATGGATTTTCACTCCGTTCGTGAGCTTAGAAATTAATTCCAAACATTCCTTATGTACATTATACCGCAACCAAAAAAAAAGTCAAACAAGTGTTCGATATTACTTGACAAAAGAACATTTGTTCGATAATATATTAAAAGAACAAATGTTCCGGGAGGGATTCTGCATGAAGCGGAAATATATTTTGAAAAACAAAAGACGTTTTTCTGTTTTTATTATTTTTCTAGTGCTGCTTATCGTTTCAACCGGGTACATTGTCAATGCCGGCACTGTTCAGACAAAAACCAGTTATGATGTCGTTCGTATAGAAAAGGGAGATACCCTTTGGGAAATAGCCTCCCTATATGCCGAAAATTCCGACCCGAGGGCTTATATCTATGAAATTAAAAAATTGAATAAGCTTGACGGAGATCTTATTTTTGAGGGTCAGGAGCTTTATCTGCCATGAATATATTGTTTCCTGACTGTTTCACTTGGAATACTTGTGGTAAAATCAAAGCATAAGAATTGCTATGAGGTGAGTGTATGCTTGTAAAGCAGGTATCGGTATTTCTGCAGAATAAATCAGGAAGACTTGCAGAGGTATCACGTATTTTAGGGCAAAAAGAGATCGATATCAGAGCATTATCTATTGCTGACACAGCGGAATATGGCATCCTTCGATTAATTGTCAACAAGCCTGAGGAAGCGGTTGATGCTTTGACGGAGCATGGCTTTTCAGTGCGTACCACCGATGTTATTGCTATCGCTATAAGCGACCAGCCCGGAGGACTTTCCCGGCCGCTGGAGATTCTGGAACGGAATCAAATCGGCATCGAATATACTTATGCATTTTTGGGACATAAAAGTGCGGGTAAAGCCATTGTCATTCTGAGGGTGGAGGAGACAAAAAAGGCCATAGAGATTTTAGTGCAGGAAGGTATTGAGATCATGCCGTCAAAAGAAATCTATCAATTATAGAAATTTGATAAAAAGGTGCTTTAAAAGCACCTTTTTATATACCGGGAAAAAGAACTTTCCCAGTATATAAAAACGAGGATTGCAGGGGACGTCCTTGCCGTTAAGAGTACTGTTTATGAGATGTTCCGTAAAGTAAGCCCCTTATTTTTATCAAGTGCCCACTGAATAGACCATTCATTCTCAAACAGAAGAACAAAGTTCTCATGGTAATCCTGAACCAGCATGGTGGTGGAGGTCACATTCAAATCCCTTGGATTTCCTTTTATTTCGCTTATCCAGCGAGCATGCCGATAATTGAGGTAGGTCAATTTAAGATCGACATTATATTCATTTTTCAGGCGGTACTCCAACACTTCAAACTGAAGAACGCCCACGGCCCCGACAATAAATTCCTCCACGCCTATATCGGGCTGCTTATAAATTTGGATGGCGCCTTCCTCAGCCAGCTGTTCAATCCCTTTTAAAAACTGCTTTCTCTTCATGGTATCCTTGGTGGCAACCCTGGCGAAATTTTCTGCGGAGAAAGAAGGGATCCCGCTAAAGGACAAGCGTTCTACAGAGCTTAAGGCATCACTGATCCGAAAAATACCCGGATCAAAAAGGCCGATAATGTCCCCGGGATATGCTTTTTCAACAATTTCCCTATCCTGCGCCATAAACTGCTGGGGCTGTGAAAGGCGTATGGGCTTTCCGGAATTGGAATGAATCACTTGCATATTGCGTTCAAAAACACCGGAGCATATACGAAGAAAGGCAATTCTGTCACGATGGTTCGGGTTCATATTGGCCTGGATTTTAAATATGAATCCTGTGAAATCTTCATTTTCAGGTTCAATTTTCTTTTCTCCGAAAGTCTGCTCACCGGGGCAGGGAGACATCTTTAAGAACTCTTCAAGAAAAGGTTCGACACCAAAATTGGTCATGGCGCTTCCAAAGAAAATAGGGGTCAGCTCACCCTTTAGAACCTTTCTTAAATCAAACTCGTCTCCGGCCATATCCAATAATTCGATTTCTTCAACAAGTCTCGAATAATAGGGTTCCCCCAAAAGATCTTTGAAAACAGGATCTTCAACACTTGCTTTATTGGAGTGAATGGCAGCCTGACCGTGGGTATTGTCATTGGTAAACAGCTCAATTTGCTTTAAATGTCGGTTATAGACTCCTTTAAAATCCCCGTCAATGCCGATGGGCCAGTTCATGGGATAGGAACGGATACCCAGCACGTCCTCAATTTCCTGCATCAGGGAAATCGGGTCTTTGCTGGCGCGATCCATTTTATTGATAAAGGTAAAGATGGGAATGCCCCGCATCTTACATATCTGAAAAAGCTTTATGGTCTGAGCCTCGACACCCTTTGCGCCGTCTATGAGCATGACGGCGCTATCGGCAGCGACAAGGGTGCGATAGGTGTCTTCACTGAAGTCCTGATGGCCCGGTGTATCCAATATATTGATGCAATAACCCTCATAGCTGAACTGCATGACACTTGACGTAACGGAAATACCGCGCTGCTTTTCAATCTCCATCCAGTCCGATACAGCATGCTTGGAGGTCTTTCTCGCTTTTACCGAGCCAGCCAGGTGTATGGCGCCTCCGTAGAGCAGAAGCTTTTCGGTCAGGGTAGTTTTACCGGCATCGGGGTGGGATATAATAGCGAATGTTCTTCTTCGTTCTATTTCTTTTTCCAGTTCTTTTTTTGTTATATTCAATGGTTATTCCTCTCATTCAAATGCAATTTAAATACAGAATATATATTAATAGTTTTTATATACAGACGTCAAGGAATAAAATAAGACTCTTTGATTTGTAATTTAGCGCCGGCGCACTTTAACTCGCTCTCCAGGCGCATGCCCGGAGGCTTACTCCACGCCGCAAGCAGAAAAGAATACTTATTTTACTCATTTCATGTTATAATAACCTCACCCATTAACGAAATCAGAGATTTCGGATGGGTACCCGAGAGCATTGAAACACGATGTGTTATAGTAGGATATAATAATTTTTATATGATATTGGTGTATAACGGGGTGAAGCTATGGAAACCAGAATCCTTGCACAGAATGCCAAGCAGGCGGCCATTGCCCTCTCAGGCGTTTCAGGCGAGCAGAAAAACAAGGCCCTTGCTATGATCGCCGAAAGGCTTTATCAGCATAAAGATGAGATTATTAAGGCCAATGAAAAGGATGTAGAAAGAAGCATTGGTGAAAATCTGGCGTCTCCTTTAATAAAGCGTCTGCGCTTTAATGAAAAAAAATTAAGCGATGTTATTGACGGCCTGAACAGCCTCATCGGGCTTGAAGACCCTGTCGGCAAAACCCTTTTATCAACAGAGCTTGACGAGAGTCTGGAGCTTTACAGGGTCAGCTGTCCTATCGGCCTCATCGGCATTGTATTTGAATCCCGGCCCGATGCCCTAGTCCAAATTTCAGCCCTGTGTTTAAAAAGTGGCAATGCGGCCCTGTTAAAGGGTGGGAGAGAGGCCGCCCAGACCAACCGTATTCTCTATGAGCTGATTTCCTCTGCAACAAGGGAGGCCGGTATTCCGGACAACTGGATCAATCTTTTGGAAAGCCGGCAGGAAGTATCTGAAATGCTTCAGTTGGATGAGTTTGTGGACCTGATTATCCCGCGGGGCTCCAATGAATTTGTACGCTATATCATGGATCATTCAAGAATTCCCGTAATGGGCCACGCTGATGGCATATGCCATTGCTATGTGGATGACGGGGCTGATATGAAAAAAGCTCTGGCTATAACCATTGATTCAAAAACTCAATATGTGGCGGTCTGCAACGCATTGGAGACATTGCTGGTCCACGAAGATATTGCAGCTGAATTTCTTCCTGCTTTGAAGGAAGAGCTGGATAAAAGGAATGTTATCCTTCGCGGCTGCAATAAAACCCGGAAGATCATTTCCTGTGAGCCTGCCACCGAGGAAGACTGGAAAACAGAATATCTGGACTATATTTTATCGGTAAAAATTGTCGGCGGTGTTGATGAGGCCATCGCCCATATCAACACTTACGGGTCCGGGCATACCGATGTTATTGTGTCGCAGAGCAGGGCAAATATTGAGAAGTTCATGGACTATGTGGATTCGGCAGATGTTTTTGCCAATTGTTCGTCACGGTTCAGTGACGGTTTTCGGTTTGGCTTTGGCTCCGAGGTGGGAATCAGTACCAACAAACTGCACGCCCGGGGACCGGTCGGCCTGGAAGGGTTGGTGACCTATAAATACAAGCTTATAGGAGACGGCCATATTGTGGCTGATTATGCGGACAAAAGAAAGCATTTCACACACCGCCGGCTGACCAAGAATTTTCAAGTAAAGTAAGAAAAGTCTACTTCAAATCCAGGGTAAAAAGCTGACCCCTTGCGGAGATGTTTTTTACCTTTTTTAATTGGGGATGGTCCGCCGAGGCTTTATGAATAAGCCCGTTGATGCTGTAATCCTCCCAAAAATGCATCGGAAAGGCCGCCTTGACATTAATCTGTTCAAGAAAAAAAGTCATGCCCCATAACGCGGCCTGTTCCTGCCTGGGATCGGCGGTCAAGAAGGCGATATCGATGGGCTGATATGGTTGAATCAAAGAAACTTCCTGCTTAAATCGGGCGGCCATATCGCCGTTCCGGTCCTTGGGCTCTTCATCCCAATGCCACCAGTTCAGGTCCCCGGCATGATAGATGCGGATGCCGTCAAGGGTTACCAGAAAAGCCACCCCTTCGTCGGTGGACTTAAAGGTTTGCACTTTGACCGCGCCGTCTTCGTATACCTCATGGGGCTTCATTAAATGGATCCACGGATAGCGGTATTTCTTCGGGATATCTGATGAAAGAAAGTATTTACTATGGGGAAGTTTTTCCTTCCAATCTAAAATAATGGGATTAAAATGGTCGGGATGCTTATGGGAAGAAAAGATCAGCACTTTGCTGTCCTTGATCTCTTCCGGATCAATGACCCCGGACGCCAATGCACGCTCTAAATGATCACAGGTATCCAGATAATAATCAAAAATGAGAAAAGTATCGTCCAGGCGAAGGGCAAAACCGCTGTGGGCCAGGTACCAGACCTCTGTTTTACATCCCATCATATACACCTCCCAGAGTATTAAAGATTTGCAAATTCAAGGGGCTTAATGATTATATAATTTAATTCAAAGAAGAAAAAGGCAGCTGCCAGCAGTGCAATAATACTGCATAGAGCGGCGTCTCTATATTTCTTTTTGAAGAGTAAATAGCTGATGACGCCGATATGCATCACCAAACCGATGATTCCCGTTAAGCCGCCGGGGTGGGGAATGGGATTGACGATATAAATTAAATAAGAATGGAATAGCCTCGAAAGCTGCGGAATTTTTAAAAGCCAGGCCAAAATAAACAACAGCAAAGGAAGTACAAAATCAAAATAAATAAGATATTTCCAGCCTTTGTTAAACTTAAATCCCTTCATCCTTTATAAGAATCTCCCTTCCTGAATTTTTATATTGGAGGTCTACTCCGTATTTTTAGCTCCGCCAAGATTTTTGAGCATATTTTTTGCATTACCGGTGGCTCTGATGGTCCCGTCCCCCATGATCCATACGGCCTCTATGCCGAGGCTTTCAGCAAGCTGAAGACCTTCCTCAAAGGGGGTGAGAAAAATAGTGGTGGACATAAAATCAGCCAGTCCGGAATCCTTTGTAATAATGGTTACGGCACGAAAATAATCTGCGGGCATTAAGGTTTCCGGATCTATGAGATGATGGTATTTCTTGCCGTTCACCATATAATATCTTTGGTAATCACCGCTGGTCACCATGGACTGATCCGTTAAAAAAGCAATATCAATGGGCGGATCATTGGGGTCATTGGGGTTTCCGTCAGGATTTTGCAGGCCGATTCCCCATTTTGTTCTCGCGCCATTTAGAGGCTTGCCGGAAGTTCTGACATTGCCTCCGGAACTGACGATGAAGCTTGTATAGCCCTTTGCTTCCAATTCTTTTGTTACAATTTCACTGGCAAAGCCTTTTGCTACGGCGCCTACATCAAGGCGCATATGCTCGTCTTCCAGATAGACTGTCTTTTTTTCCTCATCCACTGATACCTTGTCGATATCGGTATACTTTGAGGCCTCCCGCAGGGATTCCATAGGGGGCAGCTCAGCTGCTTCAGGATTTGCAGACCCCGTCTCCCTATAGTCATGCCAAATAGCCAAAACAGGACCTAAAGCAATATTACATTTGCCATTGGTTTTATGATACCATTCCTTAGAAAAAACGATCAAATCTATAATCTCCTGTGAAACCTCCACAGGCTTAATTCCGGCGTTATCATTGATGGTCTTGATATTGTTGATTCCCTCATAATCATAATATATATCAAAAAGCTTATGGAGCTCGGCAAAGCGGTTCTGACCGATCTGAACCATTTCTTCAAAGGCTTCCTGGTTTTTGGCATAGCCCATGAATTGAATGACGGTATCAAAGGCGCCTAAAAATTCATAGGTATATTTGCTGTAGGGAGAATGGTTTTGTCCCGCACATCCCGGCAACATTAATGTAAGGCATAAAAGCAGCAGTACAGCGTTTCTTTTCATATGCACCTCTAAATAGAAAATTAATGGCATCATCAATATTATAACAAAACCCCTTCTATTAGAAGGGGCCCTGCCAGGTTTATGTAAGAATCCTTACCTTGCATTTGCTAATGCTTCGGTAACTGCGGCCTGGTAGTCGGCGACGGAGATAGTCACCTTGGACGAAAGGTCGGCAATATCCGGCACTGCAGGGTGGTCTTCATCGACTTTCTTTACCTTCATGGCATTTACTTCATCAACAGTCTTGCCTACCATCCATTTTTCAAGGTCTGCAATCTGTTCATACCATTCTTTTCCAATGCTTGATTTCTTTTTCATGCCATAATTATCCCCGGCCTCAACCTTGGTTTGAGGCTGAGAAGCCTTATCGCTGGTGATTTTTCCGGCAGCGTCAAAGTTAACGGCGACCTGTGCGTTATCAATCTGAACGCCAAGAATTTTTCCTTTGGAGTCGAAGGTTACAGCTGCCATAATGGTATCAACCTGCGCAGCGCCTTCTTCTTCTGCGGTGGCGTCTGTTGATTTTGCGATGGAAATATTGTGGCCCAGTCCTGTCTTAACAGACGTGGATCCGCAGCCTGCCAGAAGAACTGCCACAAGAGTAAGAATTAAAACTTTCTTCATGTTATCCTCCTATAATAAAATAATTTATGCAAAGAATTCCATCATAATTGCACTTTAAAGCCAATCTACAATTTCATTCAAGGCACCGGTTACGGAAGTTAAGGGTAATTTCTCAATATAAGTTCTGCATTTTTGGGTATATTGCTTTTTCAGCCGTTCAGCGTCTTTTATCCCGTCCGATGAAATAACTTTTTCTATGATGTCCTCTAAATCGCCCTTACCATCAAAATAACTGCCAATCTGATCTTTCAAAAGAGCGTTGTTTCGGACCGACATTATAATGGGCAATGTAGCAATACCCTCTTTAAGATCATTGGATACCGGTTTTCCTTCCTTTTTTGAATCCGACAGGATGTCCAAAATGTCGTCCCGGATTTGAAAAGCTGCACCGAAACTGCTGCCAAAACGCCTAAACAGCCTTACCATATCATCGGAAAGAGCCGCTGTCTTGGCCCCTAATACCAGAGAAGCTGAAAACAATACGCCGGTTTTTCCGAGAATGCGTTTCAAGTAACTATTTACGCTTGTTACCGAATACTTTCCCAGATATTGCTCAATTTCACTTTCGCAAAGAAGAGATACAGCATTGGTTAAAACATTCAGTTTTTCCGGCTTAAGGCCGGATTCTGAAAGCAGCCTTAAGGATTTGGTCAGCAGATAATCACCGGTATAAACGGCCATGTTGATATTGTGCTTTTCGGATAATGTCGGCTGACCTCTTCTGGTTTTGGCATTATCAATGATATCGTCATGCACCAGGGTGGCCGCGTGAAGAACCTCTACCGCAGCGGCAACAGGGAAAGCACGATCACGGCTGTAGTCTCCGTGCAAAGCCGCAATTATTGCAAAGGCCGGACGCAATCTTTTACCACCGGACAATACAACACTTTTCGATGCATCCTCCAGAAATTTGTTTCGGGAAGAGAGCCTGGAATTCAGGTAATTTTCAAAGGCTGCCAATTCCTCTTTGATAACCGGGAATTTGTCCCACAATGCTTTTACCTCCTAGAACCTTATGCTATCGTACTTTTGAAGCATAATGAAACATTAATCAAACCGGTCGAGACTGCGTTTGAAGAATAAGCGCAATCTTCCGTTTTTCCAGAAATTCTCCCACACATTGTTCAGCCATGGAATCAGGTAATAATCCAGACCAAATGCTCTGCCCGCGCCGCCCATGGTTGCAATGGAGGCAAAGATCATCCACCAGTTCTTTTCATACAGGCCGGTAGAGGTCAGGAACATGGTTAAAAGCCCGACCGAAATAACCGATGCAACAAAGTTAAATGCGCCGCCCAGAAGCATAAGACCGATCATAATTTCAAAAATCACAACCAGGACCTGGAAGAACATAGCAATCCCATCATTTGCCAATACCACATTCCGGAGAAACCAGGGAATCAGATTAAATTCTCCGAAATGGAAGAACTCCATTTTGGCAAGGTTTTGAGCGCTGATTGTAATGCCTTCCACCAAACGGGATTCAGTGGCGGTCATAAAGTTGATAATACCCGTTCTAATGGCAAAAGTCTCCTCCATTCTGGTGACAAAAGCACTGGCACTTGTTGCGGCGCTTGTAGCATCGGTGGCCATTCCCAAAAATGCGGCAAGCTTTGGATCGCTCAGCCAGCCTTCCATGACTTTAACGATTCCTTCATAGAGCCACATTCCGCCAAGGAAGAGGCGCAGGGGAGTGAGCCACCAGGCCTGAATACGGGTTGACCAATGCTGCTCAAGAAATAGTTTTCTTTGCCTGCGTTCAAGCACTTCATGGTACAGATACCGGGATACCCCTCTGAAGCCCGCAATTTCCCACAGGTAATGGATATTGACCAGGAATTTCATGATGATAGAGAGCCATATGGGAAGGCTCTTGCCCATAATTTCAGATACGCAGAAGTAGTTGCCAACACTGACCATGGTGCCGTGGAATTTGACGGTTACCTTCTTCTGCTCCCCGCCGCGGATATCATTGAGAATATTCTCTGCAGCGCCGTGGGCCGTCTGAATAGCGTTTTCAACCATAGCGGGATAGGGCCTTCCGTCTTCATCAGCAAGGCCGCCGATGTCGCCTGCCGAGTATACATTTTTATGCTGGTGGGTCCTGCAAAAATCATCCACGCAAATCCTTTGGGGCCTGTTTGCCCGCTCAAGATTAATACAGCAGTCCATATCATCGCTGGCTTTGATTCCTGCCGCCCAAATCACAGTAGCGGATTGAATCTCGCCGCCTTCGAATTTCAGTCCCTCAGGGGTGCCCTCGGTGATCTTAGTATTCAGCATGATCTCTACATGCAGCTTCTTTTCCAGATATCGATGCGCCTTGGCCGCGTTCTTTTCCTGGAGAGTATTTAAAATACGGGGCAGCATATCAACAATGATAAGGCGCACGTCTTTGCGGGCAATACCGTGCTCTTTGCACAGTGATTTTACCCAGATGGCCAGCTCGCCGATCATTTCAACACCGGTGAATCCAGCTCCGGATACAACAAAGGTGAGAAGCCTTTTTAGTTCATCCGGATCTTTTTCCTGACTGGCCAGTGTAAAACATTTTTTGATATGCTCTCGGATTTTTATGGCATCATCATAGCTCCAGAGTGTAAAAGCATTCTCCTTTAAGCCCGGAATTCCAAAAAAGTTGGGGGAGCTGCCCATTGCAAGGATAAGGTAATCATACCGGTATTCCGCTTTCGCAGATAAAACCCTGTTGTTGTCAAAATCAAAGGTAGTGATTTCATCCATGATCAAATGAACGCCGGTATATTTGAAGATGCTTTTTAAGGAGATACGGATACCCTCCTCGGGTATTCTGTTGCCGGCCACCTCATGAAGTTCGGTCAGCAATGTATGGTAATCGTTCTTATCAATGAGGGTAATCTCCAGATTGTCCTTCTTTTTCTTTTTATTCAGTGTAAGCGCAGCTTCGATTCCTGCGTATCCGGCTCCAATAATAAGTACTTTTTTGGCCATTTATTAAAACTCCTTTCGGTTCATTGCATGCTATGCGGTAATTATTTACCCGTTTTTATATATTTAACGCTGCCGGTCTTCTCTAAAATTGTAAAAAGATTTAATGACACAGTGGCCGTCAGCGTTCCTGTCAGCAAACCCGTCAGCAAAAGAACGGGAAGATAGGCATAGACAGCGGTGTTTTTCATCATTAAACCGGCCATCATGATTTGGCCGATGTTATGAGCTGCCGCCCCGCCCATGCTGATCCCAATAATAGAGAATATTTTATTATAACCCAGCATTAATAGTTTCATTATCAACAAGGCAAGAAGAGCGCCTGATAATGAATAAAGCAGGGATGACATCCCGCCGAACATAAACGCCGATAATAAACACCGTAAAACAGTGATAGTGATGGCTGAGATTGTGCCGAGATAAAAAAGGGCAAACATTGTAACGATATTGGCTAACCCCAGCTTGACACCCGGAAGAGGCACTATTAGATTGAGAGGGATAAAGCGCTCAACATATGAAAGTACAATAGCAAGCGCGATTAATAGTCCGTTCGTAGAAATTTTCTTCATTTAAAACACCAAATATTTCCTCTGTCAAAGTTCAAACGTTAAATTCTTCACAATTTAAAGCGAGAAAAAGACCGGATCATTTTTCTACTATTTTAATATAATATCCAAGTCAGAATCTCCACCTTCAATCTTTATAATTACACCCGCCGGAAGGCACACCGCAATTTCACCTGGTCGGGTTATCCAGCCGGTTTCAACGCAAACCTGATCAGGACATTGGGCATGGGAAAAGCGTATCTTGCCATGCTCGGCTTCAATGGTGCCGGGGTAGGGACCCGAGTAATTTATGGTGTAATGCTCTGTAAGCTGATCCAGCCGGATTCTGTCTAATATGGCATTATTCTGTGTGATGACGGCCGTTTTAGAAGCTGAGTTCTCTTCATAAAAATTATAATATAAGAGAACAGCCGCAACCACAACGGTAATGGTGACCAGGACATCACCCCATTTTAGCTTGAGTCGCAATATAAAGCTCCCTTCCAAAAACATCTACAATTAATTTAATAAGATTAACCGTTATTATACATTAAAACCTACTAAGATACTAGGTGTTATATAATAATGTTATACAGCATTGAAAATTTGAATGGCGAATGTCCGGAATGGGTTGAAATTAGTCAACCCGTACCGGACGATTTGAGTTTACGCAGTATTCACCAGCCGGTATGTTGACAAAAAGGTAGATTCCTTCCTGATTGGTGCGGGTATAGGCGACCGGCGTATGGGACTGATTTGTTCCCACACGATAAAGTATCACGTCCGCATCAGCCTGAGGCTGGTCTTCATTATCAGTGATAAGGCCCATGACCAGTCCTTTGGAAGCATCCGGATCTTCCTGGAGAATGACATCGACGCTGGATATGCTTCGGAGCTCTTGAATGGTGACAGGGGAGAAATTGTATAAATAGCCCGGTGCGTTTACTTTTAACAGGTAGAAGCCCTGCTCAATATCCCGAAAAACAAACCGTCCGACTTCATTGGAAAAAGAAAGGCAGATTAAGCCTGTCTGGGATCCATCGGCCCGATAAAGCTCAATTAGAGCCGAGCCTAAAGGGAGGCCGTTCATATTCTGAACCGACCCTGTAAGTATGCCTTTTGTTTGAACAGTATCAGGACTGAGGACAAAAGCAACCTCTAAGATCTGGTCATCCCTGAGGTCGAATATTTGTACATCTGAAAGCTGAAATCCCGGAGCTTTGGCATAGACATGGTATTCAGAGCCCGGCTCCAGTGCCGGAAAAATGAAATAGCCCCTGGAGTCGGAGGCGGTATTGGAAATGATATTGAAGTTTGCATCAAGGATCAGGATGATTGCATCAGCGACGGGTTTGCCTGATGCGTTCAAGACCATTCCCGTAACTGTTCCTGTATTTCGATAAGGACTGGGGGTCAATGATAAATCGAACCGAATGGTATTCATAAAGCCTGAAAGATTTTTGACCTCTGATTGTGCGAGAATGTAATCATCTTTCCTGACAGACATATGCAGGCCTCCCAAACTTCGTTGTTATTAAGATATGATTCTCTCCAATATTTGGTGATTGCGGCAGGGTATTTTTCACCCATAGCCAGCCGGCAACATATACTGTCATAGTAATGGATAAAGAGGAGGATTTGCCCTTGAGCAAGACAGTTGTTCCAACTCCATCCCAAAAGGTCGTTATTGCCGAGGAGAATCAAGAACTTCTGCAGAGGATCGTTCTCAGTGATATGCCCTGGGATGATAACACCATTATGGGAAATGTCAGCGATAAAATTACTGGAAAGCCATTGGAAGGTGTCTGCATTAAGGTTTGTGACAATGATTACAACCCTATTGTATTTAATTTTACAGATGTCGACGGCAATTTTACCTTACAGGGCAAATTTAGTTCCGGTATACGGATCATTGCTTCGAAAAGAAATTACAGCACATTTTCAAGCGAAAGCCTGCCTGCGGCCAATTTGGAAAAAAAGGCCCTGAATTTGGAGCTGTCGCCCGTAGCCAATGGGAGCATCGTATTCTTTGGGAATATCAGAGATACCTCCCAAAAAGCTGTCAGCGGAATCAGGGTTACATTATTCAAAGCGCATAGTCTGAATCCTTACGATTTTACTTTTTCAAATATACCGGCAAGCACAACTTATGCACTGCTGACTTCAATTACTATAGGCACTACGCCACAGACTATCAGCTATGCATTTAATCAGGCTAATTTATCTGGGCTGCAATTATACCTTAATGGGTTAGGATATGGGTCGTTTACGGTAACAAATATTGGCGGCAATCAAGTGATGGCTTCTTCTTTGACCAATCCCAATAACATTACATCCATTACTT
>ENA-UOOK01001551-UOOK01001551.1-fermentation-metagenome-genome-assembly--contig:-NODE-1551-length-30059-cov-11.529296_pt1 | contig 30059 bp, 26 predicted proteins | sample MGYA00245777_ERZ724023 | MGnify/ENA primary metagenome ERZ724023 (study PRJEB28704, sample SAMN03018312) | fermentation metagenome | biome: anthropogenic terrestrial biome; feature: soil...
GGCGGTCGTCATCAGCACGACGGGCCGGGCCGCTCGGCTCTGGATGAACGGCAGCTTCGGCGTGCGGATCATGTGGATGATCAGCGTCTGGGAAATCAGGCTCTCCACAAACCAGCCGGCGTTGAACAGCCCCACCAGCGCGGGGTTCGCGGGGTCCCGGCAGCCGAAGACGAACCACATCAGCGCGAAGGTGGCGATGTCGAACACCGAGCTGACCGGCCCCATGCAGAGCATGAAGCGCCCCATGCCGGAGGCGTCCCACTTTCTGGGGACGCGCAGATACTCGGGGTCCATGTTGTCCCACGGAATGGAAATCTGCGAGATGTTGTACAGCAGGTCCAGCAGCAGAATCTGCACCGGCATCATGGGCAGGAACGGCAAAAAGGCGCTCGCCGCAAGCATCGAGAGCGCGTTCCCGAAATTGGAACTGATGGTCATCCGGATGTACTTGACGATGTTTCCGAAAATCTTCCGGCCCTCGATCACGCCGTGGACAAGGACGTTCAGGTCTTTTTCCAGCAGGATGATATCGGCGCTCTCCTTGGCGATGTCGACCGCCGTGTCGACCGAGATGCCGACGTCGGCCCGGCTGAGGGCGTGGGCGTCGTTGATGCCGTCGCCGAGGAAGCCCACCGTGTGGCCGCCTTTCTGCAGGGCCCCCACGACGCGCGCTTTCTGCATGGGCGACAGCTTCGCGAAGATGGAGACCGTCTCCGCCTCTTTCTGCAGCTCTTCGTCCGTCATCCCTTCAATCTGCGTGCCGAGCAGGATGCGGTCGGAGCGCAGGCCGACCTTCTCGCAGACCTTGCGGGTCACCGTCTCGCTGTCGCCGGTCAGGACCTTGACATGCACGCCGTACGAGCCGAGGGAACGTATGGCGGAGGCCGCCGATTTTTTCGGCGGGTCCAGCAGGCCGAGGCAGCCCACCAGGGTCATGCCGTTCTCGTCGCCCACGCCGAAAACGCCCTCTTCCGAGGGATTCCGCTTGCGGGCCACCGCAATCACGCGCATGCCGTCGGCGTTCAGCCCGTCCGCCACCTTCACCGCCGCCGCGCGCAGCTCGTCGGTCATGGGCACTGTTTTGCCGTCGTAGATGCAGAACGAGCAAATCTGAAAGATCTCTTCGACCGCGCCTTTCGTAATCAGAAGCGTCTCGCCCTTCCGGCCTTTCAGCACGACGCTCATGCGGCGGCGCGAGAAATCGAACGGGATTTCGTCCACCTTGGTATACCCCGTGCTCAGGTAGGTCACGCTTTCTTCTGCCGCCTTGTCGATGATGGCGAGGTCAATCAGGTTTTTCAGCCCCGTCTGGAAGTAGCTGTTCAGATACGCGTACTCCAGCACGCTGACATCTTCCTCGCCCTGGACGTTCAGGTGGCGCTCGATGGTGATTTCGTCCCGCGTCAGGGTACCGGTCTTGTCCGTGCAGAGGACGTCCATGGCGCCGAAGCTCTGGATGGAGTTCAGGTGCTTGACCACGGTTTTCTTCCGCGCCATGTTGACCGCGCCTTTCGCGAGGTTGGTGGTCACAATCATGGGCAGCATCTCCGGCGTGAGGCCGATGGCGATGGAAATGGCGAACAGCAGCGCCTGCAGCCAGTCGTGCTTGTTCAGGCCGTTGATGAGGAACACCAGCGGCACCATAATCAGCATGAAGCGAATCAGCAGGCGGCTCACGACGTTGATGCCCCGGTCGAAGCTCGTCATCTTCCGGCGGCCGGAAAGCGTTTTGGCCATGTTCCCGAAATAGGTCCTGTCGCCCGTCGCGAGGACGACGGCCGTGGCGGAGCCGCTGACGACGTTCGTGCCCATAAAGCAGATGTTCTGCAAATCGAACAGGTTTCCGCCGGCGTCGGAAGGGCCGGGCTCCGGGAACTTCTCGACCGGCTGCGATTCCCCCGTCAGGGCGGACTGGCTGATGAAGAGGTCCTTGGCGTGCAGCACGCGCAGGTCCGCCGGCACCATGTCCCCGGCGGAAAGCGCCACGATGTCGCCGGGCAGCAGGTCGGCCATGTTGATTTCTTCCCTGCCGTTTTCCCTGCGGATGACCGTGACCGTCGTCTTGACCATCGACCGCAGCTCCTCCGCCTCGCGCCCGGAGCGGAATTCCTGAAAAAAGCGGAGCCCGCCGCTGATGAGCACCAGAATCAGAATCACCATCACGGCGGAAAGGTCCCGGTCCCCCGAGGCCTGAAGCATGTTCGTCACAAAAGAGATGAGCGCGATGGCCAGCAGAATCCCCGTAAAGGGGTTCAGAAACGCGTTGAGAAGCTGCAGATACCAGGGCCGCGGCTTCTCATGGGTAATCTCGTTGCTCGGGTATTGTTCGGAGAGCTGCTCCACATCCACAATATCCAGGCCTTTTTCCCTTGTCTTCAGGCGGGAAAGCAGGATGTACCGCTCCATTGCGGAGAATTCGGTGAGCCTCTGCGATATCTTTTTCACCGCGGCGGAACCGGCAACCGCCTTCTGCCTGCCAAAGACCATTTTTCAACCTCTTTTCTTCAGGAAAAAAGCCGGGGCGCTTTCCGCTTCCCCACCGGGGAAAAGCGGCGCGGCCTTCCGGCTTATCGGCTCAGTTCCGCAGGTAAACGGCGCCCGCGCGGTCGTCCGCATACTCGGCAAGCGGATTCGGGAGCATGATGTTCTCCTCCAGAAATGCGGAGCCGATGCCGAACGACGAAAGAATCAGGAAGAACAGGGCCGCCGTCTGCGCCCACAGGATCGTGACGTCCGTCATGCCGTGAACCAGCACCGCCGCCATCGCCGCCGCCGCCAGCACGTTCATGTCGGTGCAGACGTTGTTCCGGAAGCGGAGAATCAGCAGCCGGACCAGGGCAATGCCGTAAATGCAGAGGACGGCAAGGCCCACCACGCCGAAATTCAGCAGAATGTCCAGCAGCAGGTTGTGGCAGTGGTAGGTCTTATACCCGCCGAACTGCTCGTAAATCATCTGATAGGCGCTCGCCCCCATCCCGAAAAGCGGGTGCTCTTCAATGCCCCTGAGCGACGTCTCCCAGATGGAAACGCGCTGCGCGAAAGTCGTCTCAAGAGAGCCCGCCCCCCGCGGCGCAAAGGAGGGGACCAGAACGCACAGGGCGAGGTACGCCGCCGTGCCCAGCAGAAAGGCCGCCGTCAGTTTCGTCTTTCTCTTATAGCCCAGCATCACCAGCACCGCGCAGAGCATGGCGGCAAAAGAGGAGTAGCTGCCCGTCAGGTACAGCCCGATGAAGTTGAGCCCGAGGACCGCGCCGTAAAAGGCGAGGTGCTCCGGGTTTGTGAACGCGCGGTACAGCGCGATGATGATGACGAACTCCAGCACCATGCCGTAAAAATTGGTGTTGGTGAACACCGACACCGGCCGGTAGTCCGGCGCAGCGGCAAAGAAATAGGCCTTCTGGCACAGCGCAATCAGCACGCACCAGATGCTGCACACGCACGCCGTGTCCATCGCCTGGTTGAAAAGCTGGCGCGTCATCACGCTGCGCAGGTACAGCCCGCACGTCACCACGGCATAAATCAGGATGGAATACGCCATCCCCTGGTAATTGTTGTAAACTGCGGCGACGAAAAAAGCGGCCGCCAAAAAAGCGAACAGCAGCTTGGTGTAAGGGGCGCTGAACGCCTTGAGGCGGAGGCGGTACTGCACCATGGTCATCAGGGCAAGGTAGCAGACCACCCCGATGCAGATATAAAAGGGAAGAAAAATAGAAACCGTCAGCGCCACCACCGCAACGCGGTTCCAGTCCGTGGTCGCCGAAGAGTCTTTCGCGGCAAAAAAAGCCCGAGCAGTCCGAACGATAAAGGTCATCCCTTTCTTACCGGCCGAAAAACGGCCGGGACATTCGGAAATTATGTTCCGCAACCCGATTTCCTTTATGTCCAGGGGACAATTATAGCACAAAGCGGACATGAAGCAAGATGAAATATTTCTTAATGTCCCAGAATAAAAGGTCTATATTTGTATAGTATACTGAAAATCATGAACACAGATTGAATGATTCACCAATAAATCTTTAATTTTTTTTAAAATCGTTTATACTGGAAAAGGAAAAAAGCAGCGGAAAAATCCGGAAATCGAAAGCGGGGGGTTGAAAATGGCGGAAGAAGGCCGGCAGTCTTATTGTGAGCGGTTTCATCCGGACTATGTATCGGGCCTGTCGGAGCAGCAGGTCGCGCAGCGCATGCGGCAGGGTCTGCGCAACGGCTCCGACCCCGTCCGCACGAAAACCGTCCCGCAGATCATATGGGGCAACCTGCTCACGCCGTTCAACATCCTCAACGCCATTCTCGCCGCGCTGGTGCTCGCCGTCGGCGGCTCCTACAAGAACCTGCTGTTCATGGGGGTTATCGTCTGCAACATCCTGATCGGCACCCTGCAGGAAATCCGGGCCAAAAAGACCATCGACCGGCTCTCGCTCATCGCAGCGCCGCGGGCCCACGTGGTGCGCGGCGGAAAGGAGTGCGAGGTCCCCGTCGGCGACCTGGTGCTGGACGACGTCCTCGTCCTTGCGGCCGGCGGCCAGGTGCCCGCCGACTGCGTGATTCTGGAGGGGCAGTGCGAGGCGGACGAGTCCCTGCTGACCGGCGAGGCGGACGCCGTCTTCAAGGACTGCGGCGACAGCCTGCTCAGCGGCAGCTACCTTTCCGGCGGAAAGTGCCGCGCCCGCGTGGAGCATATCGGGGCGGAAAATTACGCGCAGAAAATCACCGCCAGCGCCAAATACATCAAGAAGCCGAATTCCGAAATCCTGACCTGGACCAACCGCATCATCAAATTCATCGGGTTCGCCATCATCCCCATCGGCGGCCTGCTGTTCTACAAGCAGATCGCGATGTCGGACCAGCCCCTGCAGGACGCCGTCGTCAGCACCGTGGCCGCGCTGATCGGCATGATACCGGAGGGTCTGGTCCTGCTGAGCAGCGTGGTCCTCGCGGTGGGGGTCCTGCGCCTTTCGCGGCGCAGCGCTCTCGTGCAGGAGCTGTACTCCATCGAGACGCTCGCGCGGGTGGACACGCTCTGCCTCGACAAGACCGGGACCATCACGGAGGGAACCATGCAGGCGGACGCGCTCGTGCCGCTGGGCAATGTCGAAAAGCAGAAGGCGGAGGAGATCCTCGCCGCGATGGCGGCGGCACTGAACGACGGCACCCCCACCATGAACGCGATCCGCGGGGCTTTCCCAAACGCGCCCGCGTGGAAGTGCGACCAGGTGGTTCCGTTCTCCTCCGCACGCAAATGGAGCGCCGCCCATTTTGAGGCGGCCGGCGGCTTTATCCTCGGCGCGGGCGAGTTCATCCTGAAGGACCGCTTCGACGAGATCCGCCCGCTCGCCGAAAAGTACGCCAAGCGCGGGCAGCGGGTCTTGCTGCTGTGCTCGGCGGAGCGGATTTCTGCGGATGGCGTCGACCCTTCCGAGGTCACGCCGCTGCTGCTGGTCCTGCTGAGCGACCGCATCCGCAAAAACGCCCGCCGCACGCTGGAGTTTTTCAGCGACCAGGGCGTGGAGCTCAAGGTCATCTCCGGCGACAGCCCGGCGACCGTCGCCAACATCGCCAAAAAGGCAGGCCTGAAAAACGCCGGCCGGTACATCGACGCCACGCGCCTGAAAAGCGACGAGGACCTGCGGGCCGCCGCCGAAAAATACACGGTGTTCGGGCGCGTCACGCCGAAGCAGAAGCTGGGCCTCGTCAAGGCCCTGAAGCAGAAAAAGCACACCGTCGCCATGACGGGCGACGGTGTGAACGACGTGCCCGCCCTGCGGGAAAGCGACTGCAGCATCGCCATGGCCTCGGGCAGCGACGCCGCGCGCACGGTCTCGCAGATTGTGCTGCTCAACTCCGACTTTGCGAGCATGCCCGCGATTGTGGCCGAGGGCCGGCGCTGCATCAACAACCTGCAGCGCTCTTCCACGCTTTTCCTCGTCAAGGCGATTTTTTCCGCCATCATCGCCGTGCTGTTCATTTTCTCGGACTGCAACTACCCGTTCCAGCCCATCCAGTTTACGCTGATCAACGCCGCGACCATCGGCATCCCGTCGTTTTTCCTCGGGCTGGAGCCGAACCGCGAGCGCCTGCACGGCAGGTTCATCGTCAACGTGCTGGGCAAGGCCCTGCCGGGCGCGCTGACCATGTCGCTCAACATCGCCGTCGTGTCGGCGCTCTCGCTGTTCCTGGGCCTGCCGGACCCGGAGATCTCCACCCTCGCGGTTCTTGTGACCGGCTACACCGGCCTGCTGGTCCTGTTCCGGGTATGCTGGCCGTACCGCGCGGGGCACACGGTCCTGTTTTCGCTGATGTGCGCCCTTTTCGTGCTCGCGCTGGTCTTTTTCCCGTCGCTTTTTGAAATCACGCCCCTCACGCTGCCGATGCTCTTCGTGCTGGTCCCGACACTGTTTCTGGCGACGTGCCTGATGCCGGCGCTGCAGCGCATCGCCGAAAAAGCCATCCGAAAAGCGGAGCGGCGCCCCTGAGCGGGCCCGCCCGGTGAAAGCGCGGCCATCTGCCGAAGCGCCCGCCCCTCCGGTTTCGCTTTCGGAAAGGCGGGAGCTTTTATTCTTTGCCCGGGCCTTCGACGCCCTCCAGGTTGAAAGGCGGGATGTACGCCCGGCTCGCCGAAGAGCGCTCCTGCACATAGCCGCCGAGGTTCAGGGCGAAGAGCCGGTCCTGCACCTTCGCGTATTCCCGCGCCGTGACGCGCCGGCCGAGGCCCGGGAACTCGGCCGCCCTGCCGCACGGCACGTACTGGGCCATCAGGCTGACCGGCACGCCCGGCGGCAGGTTCGCCGCCAGCCAGTCCAGCACCGCGAGGGAATTGCGCGTGTGCCCCGGCAGAATCAGGTGGCGCACGAGGGTCCCGCGCCGCATCACGCCGTCGGCGCCATAGACGGCCGGTCCGGTCTGGCGGGCCATCTCCAGCACCGCCGCCCGCGCCGTCTCCACATAGTCCGGCGCGCCGGAAAGCGCGCCCGCCAGCGCGCCGTCCGCATATTTCATGTCCGGCAGGTAGATGTCCACATGCCCTTCGAGCATCTTCAGGGTCGAAAGGCTCTCGTACCCGCCGCAGTTGTAGACGACGGGCACGGTCGGCTTCCAGAGCGAGAGCGCGCGCAGGACGGCCGGCACAAAGTGCGTGGGCGTGACGAGGTTGATGTTGTGCGCGCCCTGCTCCGCCAGCCGGCGGAAAATCGCCGCCAGTTCTTCCGGCGAGACCGCGCGGCCGGTCTTCCGCTCCGCGCTGATGGAATAGTTCTGGCAATAGGCGCACTGCAGGCTGCAGCCGGTGAAAAACACCGCGCCGCTGCCGCGCTTCCCGCTGATGCAGGGCTCCTCCCAGAAATGCAGCGCCGCGCGGGCCACGACGGCGTCGGCGCCCATGCCGCAGAACCCGCCGCCGGAGCGCGCCTCCCGCCGGGCGCCGCAGCGGCGGGGGCACAGATTGCAGCACTCGAGGGTCATGCTTGCGCGCCCTCCCCGATGCCGAGGAACGCGGCGAGGCCCCCGCGCCTTCCGCCGGAAGCGCGGTGCGAGAACAGCCGGTCCGCGTGGCACCGGGTGCAGATGCCGGCCACGGCGATTGAGCTTTCCGGCACGCCGGCCCGCATCAGGATGCGGCGGTTCGCCTCCCACAGGTCGATGTGGTATTTGCCCCCGCCGTCGTCCCGGATGAATCCTTTCGGGTCCAAATCCGTCAGGCCCGCGAACACGTCGCGCACGGGGCGGTCCACCTCGAAGCAGCAGGGGCCGATCGAAGGGCCGATGCCCGCGAGCAGGGCGCCCGGCCTGGTGCCGAACTCCCGCGCCATGGCGGCCACCGCCGCGGCGCCGATGCGCGCCGCCGTGCCCCGCCACCCGGCGTGCGCAAGGCCGACGGCCCGGCGCTCCGGGTCTATCAGAAAGACCGGCACGCAGTCCGCCGTATGAATCACAAGCGTGACGCCCGGCGAATCGGTCACCAGGCCGTCCACGCTCTTCATGCGCTGCGGCTCAAAGATCCCCGCCCCGCGGTCCGCAGGGCCCACCCGGCGCACAAAGGCATGGTGGTCCTGCGCGGCGGAGACGAGGGAAGAAGCCTCCAGCCCCGCCGCAGCGCAGAACCGCCGGTAATTTTCCCGCACGTTTTCGTCGGGGTCTCCCCGGCCGAACGCGAGGTTCATCGAAGCGAACGGGCCCCGGCTGACCCCGCCGGCGCGCGTGGAGAACGCGTGCCGCGCAAACGGCACCTCCAGCGCCGGAAATGTCAGAAACTCGACCCCGCGCCTGCGGTGCAGAACCATGCCGCCGATTTTCTCCTCCATAGCCGCCCCTCTTCCGGAATTTTCTCCGGATCTGATTGTATCACAGGGGACGGCCCGTGGCAACCCGCGCCGGGGGCGGGTCAGTCACTGATAGACGGTGACGAAGCGGATATTGAAAAAGTCGCAGACCAGCAGGTCGTCGGAATTGGCCAGCTGCAGCAGGATATAGTTGGCGCCGACGTCGAGCAGCCGGCCCGATTTGTCGACAAAGGTGTTCGAGCCGAGCAGAAACTGCACCAGCACCTGCTTGCCGATCTGCGTCCGGAGAAAGCCGTTCAGGTATTCGGTGCCCTGCATCGTCATGGGCGCGGGCTGCGTGGCGTCCGTAATCGGCGCGGTCGGCGCAGCCTGCGCCGCCGGCGACACCGCAGCCCCGCCGGCCTGCGTTCCGGTCATGGGCGCGGACTGCATCTCCCCGGCCATGGGCGCCGGGCCCGCCGAACTCCCCGCGGCGGCTCCCGGAACGGCCGTCCGCTGGCCGGCGGCCGTTCCCTGCCGGCCCGCCGTCCGGCTTTTTTCGGGCGAATACCACGGCCGCCCGCACAGCGGGCAGTACCTCTGGTTGTTGTAAACCGCGCTGAATTTCGCATTGTTCCCGTTCATGGGGTATCCCCTCCTTCAGCTCTGCGCATATTTTTGCGTTGGAATATAAAAGCAGTGGTGGCGGATTCGCGTGAGGAAAGATCCCGCCCCGCCCGGCGGGAAAAGGCCCGCGCAGGTGGGGCTGTACGGATTATAATAGAAAAGCGAGTTTGCGACCGCGCCGAGCGTGCTGCCCTGAAGAACCCAGTCCGCAATCTCGTACTGCTCCTCCGTGGGGTCTATGTTGTAGACGTTCTGCGCGTTGTAAGAGCCGCCCACGGTGGTCATCATGCAGGTGAACTGCCCCGGCTGCTCCATAATCGCGCGGAAGTCCCCGCCGCGGCTCACGCGGAAAAATTCCCCGTACGGCACTTTGGCGCGGTTGGAAATCACCGACGCCACGGCCTGCATGCCGGTGTCCCCCTCGCCGCCCGCCTCGCACGCAATCATCCTGGCCAAAAGTTCCCTGGCCGAATACGGCATAAAAACGCCCCGTTTCTTTCTAAATCAAGATGCTGAATCAGGATGCTAAAACGGCATATAACAGTATATGCCCGCCGAAAAACGGCGGGCACAAAAATACGCCCCGGCGGGTTAATCCGCCTCGGGGCGTGTTCTCATCCGGACGTTCGGCCTCCGTACGGGCCGGGCCGAATTCATTTTGCGGCGCCGCAGAACTCCGCGACCAGCCGGCTGACTTCGGCGCCGTCCGCCCTGCCGCGGACCTGCGGCATCAGCTCCTTCATCATCCGCCCGCGGTCGTGCGGCGACGGCTGCACAATCGAAAGGCGGACCGCCGTGTCCCGAATCAGGCCGCGGAGCTCCTCCTCGCCCAGGGGCCTGGGGGCGAACTCCTCCAGCACCGAGAGCGCGAACCTGCACTGCCCGGCGATATCCGCGCGGTCTTTCGGGGCGGTTTCCAGCGTCTCCTTCGTCTGCTTGATTTCTTTGGCTATCACGGCGTTTTCTTCCGCCTGTGTCAGGTCGGCGCGCTTGTCGATCCACTTTGCCTTCAGGTCGGAAAGCAGCAGCGACAGCACGTTCTTTCTGGCTTTGTCGCCGCTTTTCAGGGCCTTGACCATCTCGGCCCGAACCTCATCCATTTTGGACATTGCCGATTCTCTCCTCTCAGGGCGGCTGCGCCCTTACGAATTTTTCTGGCGAATCTCCACGTTCGCCATATAGCTGCCGTAGACCCAGGTGTTCTCCGTGCTGCTCACGGAGAAGGTCACCGGCACCTCCGTGTGGCCGGTGAAGTTTTCGCGGTCCGAAAGGTCGACCTGCGCCGTCAGGTTGCTCTCCGTCAGGCGGGAGACTTCGTTTTCCGGCCCCACGACCGTGACCGGAATCTCCCGGGTATAGACCTGGGCGGTTTTGTCCGCGCTCAGGTTCTTCACGCTGAAATTGGTGACCTGCATCTGCCGCGTAATCATGCTGCCAAGGTTCAGCGTGACCTTCGCCGTCGGCAGATTGCTCAGGTTCTTGCAGGTTGAGGGCAGGTCGATATTGGCGTCGAACGTGTTGTTCGACGGGTTGATTTTTGAAAAATCGATGGGCTCCAGGCTGACTTCCTTTAAAGTTGCGAGCACGTCTTTCGGGGCCGCGACCTCAATCTCCTGCGGGTCTATCGAGACCTGGTCCGAACCCAGCGACAGGCCGGCGGGCTTGTTGGTGAAGGCCGCCTTGAGCGACAGCCGCGCGCGCGGCAGCACGGGGATGGAAACGTCGACCTTCTCCGGGTTGACGGTCATGTTGCCCCTGTCGATTTTGTTGCCGTTCGCGTCGAAAAGCGCGAGCGGGACCGTAAAGTTCTTGGTGTCCGTCAGGGTGCTGTCGATTTCGTATTCAAACGCGACCCTGTTGACCTGGAGGACCTGCTTTTCCGGCCCGGAAACCGTCACCGTGTCCTGGCTCGGGTCCGGCATCCCGACAAAAAACGAGGGGTCGGATTTGTACCCGGCCTTATAGGTGACGTCGCTCTGGACGGCGAAGGTCTTCTCTTTGTAGCGGTCGACCGTAACGAGGACCTGCGCCGGATAGATAGAATCCACCGTATAGGCGGCGTTCAGGGTCCGCCTGCTCTGCACGGTGAGCGGCAGCGTGTAGCTGCCCGGCTCCGTGACGTTGGCGGGCAGGGCGGCCACCGCCTCCAGGTCGCCGGCCTTGAGCTGGTTGACGACCAGGCTGTTGCCTTTGATGTAGACCGTGGCCTTGGTGTCCGTCTGGCTGAACACCTTCATCCCGTCCGAAAGGGCGGAATCCGGCAGCGTCACGGTGATGGGGACTTCCGCAATGGCGCGGGCGTGCTCCTGCGTATCCGTAGAGACCATGATTGCCCACAGAACGAGGGCAAGCAGAAAAGAAAAAGCCAGCACGAATTTATTGTTGTAAAACGCGCGCTCCCATGCGATTCTTTTAATCTTCATGCTTTTTCCCCCTTCGGATGGAAGGGAATTTTCCCTGCCGCCTGTCCGTCTGTTCCGGCTCCGGCACAAAGAGGTAATTTTCCAGCGCGCCGCGGAGGGTCTCGCGCGTGTAGTTGCGCGTGATGACGCCGTTCACCACCACGGAAATCTGGCCGGTCTCCTCCGAAACCACGACGACCACGGCGTCGGAATTCTCGCTCATGCCGATGGCGGCCCTGTGGCGCGTGCCGAGCTCGATGCTGACGCGGTTGCTCTTGGTCAGCGGCAGGATGCACCCCGCCGCGTGGACCATGCCGTCCCGGATAATCATGGCGCCGTCGTGCAGCGGGGCCTTGTTAAAAAAAATATTGCAGATGATGGGCACGCTCGGAACCGCGTCGACAATCGTGCCCGTGTCGATGATGTCGCCCAGCTTCGTCTCCCGCTCAAACACAATCAGCGCGCCGGTCTTCTGCCGGGACATCGCCGCCGCTGCCTCCACCACCGCGTTGACGGCCCGGCGAAGGCGGCGCTGCTTTTCTTCGTTCCGGTTGGCGGTGAAGCTGAGCAGCCAGCTTCTGCCGCGCACGCCGCTGCGGCCAATCTGCTCCAGCGCCCGGCGGGCCTCCGGCTGAAAGATGATCATCAGCGCAATCAGCGAGAACTGAAACACGTAATTCAGGATTGTCTCCATCATATAAAGCTGAAGCAGATGGGAAAGCCCCCACAGGATGAGGAGAATCAGAATTCCCTTGACGAGCTGGCCCGCCCGCGTCTCACGCAGCAGCTTGATAAAGTTGTAGATGATAAAGGTGACGAGTATGATATCCAGCGCGTCGGAAGGCCGGAACTGCCGTATCAGCTGGAGGAAGGAATTCCAGACGGCAAACACCACATCCATGTTCTTTTCCCTTTCCTGTTGGATTAAACCCGTACACTTTTTTATTGTATCATAACTCCCGTGAGATTCAATCCTTTGGCCCGCTATTTTTTCGCAGGAGCCGTTTCACGGCCCGGAGGAAGCCGTCGGCGTCCGCCTCGGTCGTAAAGGCGGAGGGGCACACGCGCACGGCGCCGGTTTCGAGCGTGCCCATAAAGCGGTGGGCGGTCGGCGCGCAGTGCAGGCCCGCGCGCACGGCGACGCCCTGTTCGTTCAGCCCGCGGGCGGCCGTCTCGCTCGGCAGGCCCGCCACGTTGAAGGAAAGCACCGGCGCAAAGTGCCGCAGGTCCGGCTCCGGCGTGTACAGCACAATGCCCGGCAGGGAAGAAAGGCCGCGGTAGATGCGGCGGAGCAGTGCCGTTTCATGCCGCGCGATGACCTGCGGGCCGCGGCGCCTGACGAATTCGATTCCGGCGCGCAGCCCGGCGATGCCCGGCATGTTCTGGGTGCCGCTCTCCAGGCGCTCCGGCATGCCGGCGGGCTGCTCCGCCAGCGCGGATTCGGTCCCCGTGCCGCCCTGGATGACCGTCTCCAGCCCGGCGCCGTTCGGCGTAATCAGCATCCCGGTGCCCATCGGCCCGTACAGGCCCTTGTGCCCGGCGATGCACAGGTAGTCGAACCCGCTGCCCGCCATATCGACGGGGAGGATGCCCGCGGACTGGGCGCAGTCGAGGCCGATTGGAATCCGGTACTCATGCGCCAGCGCGGCGATCCGCTCGACCGGCAGGCGGATTCCCCAGACGTTGGAAGCATGGGTGCAGAAAATCAGCCGTGTGTTGCTCCGAATCGCCTGACGGAACGCGTCGACGGTCCGGTCGTTGTCGCCCGGGAAAACCCGCGCCTCGGTGAACTCCACCCCCCGCCTTGCGAGCGCGTGGACGGGGCGGTACACCGCGTTGTGCTCCAGGCAGGAGATCACGACGTGGTCGCCCGGCTTCAGAAGGCCTTTCAATACGTAATTGACCGCGTTGGTGCAGTTGAGCGTGAACGCGACGCACTCCGGGCCCGGCGCATGAAAAAAATCGGCCGCCGCGCTGCGGCAGCGGAAAATCTCTTCGGACGCGGCGAGGGACATGCTGTGCCCCGCCCTGCCGGGGTTTGCGCCGTACCGGACCAGCGCGTCCGCGACCGCCCGCCGGACGGAAGCCGGCTTGGGGTAGGTCGTCGCGGCGTTGTCGAGGTAAATCATCGGCCCACCCCCCGTTCCTCGCGGCCCAGGAGCGGAATGCCCGCCAGCCGCAGCACCCGCTCCGCCGCGTCCGGGTCCCCGGGCACGTAAATGCCGTAGCCGCAGCCGTGGTTCTCCGCACTGCGGGGGATCCTTTCCACGCTGCACTGGATTCCGCGCTTTTCCAGAAGGTTTCGCCCCTTCATGGCGAAAGTGACGGAACCGACGACAATCAAAGGTTTTCCCACAACAAATTCCCCCTCTGTACTTTAGTACAGAATATGCCGTGGGCCGGGCGATTGACTATTTTCCCGCAGGTTCAATCAGGCATACGGCCAGGGCGGAAATTCCCTCCCCCGCGCCGGTGAAGCCGAGGCCCTCCTCCGTGGTGGCCTTGACGCTCACCCGGTCTTCCGGTACGCCACATGCGCGCGCGAGGTTCGCGCGCATGGCGGCGACGTAGGGGCGCAGCTTCGGCGCCTGCGCCGTGACCGTTGCGTCGAGATTGCCGACGCGGTAGCCGTTCTGCGCGAGCAGGCGGCGGACTTCCCCCAGCAGGCGGATGCTGTCGGCCCCGAGGTACCGGGGGTCGGTGTCCGGGAACAGGGCGCCGATATCCCCCAGCGCCGCCGCGCCGAGCAGCGCGTCGATTACGGCGTGGGTCAGAACGTCCGCGTCCGAGTGGCCCGCCAGCCCTTTGGCGAACGGGACCTGCACCCCGCCGAGAATCAGCTTTCTGCCCGCCGCAAGGCGGTGGACGTCGTATCCCTGCCCGATTCTCACCGCGCTCCCTCCCTTCGCTTCAAAATCGCCTGCGCGGCGGCGACGTCGTCCGGCTCCGTGAGCTTGATGTTCGCGCCGCCGCCCCGGCACAGGTGCACCCGGACCCCCAGCCTTTCCACAAGCTGGCAGTCGTCGGTGTAGTCGGCGCCGTCGCGGCGGGCCCGCTCCAGCGCCCTTTCATACAGCGCGCGCTCGAAGACCTGCGGGGTCTGCACGGCCCACAGCAGCCGTCTGGGCGGCGTGGAGACGACGTTCTGCGCGCCGTCCACAACCTTGATGGTGTCCTTGACCGGCGTGCCGAGCGCCGCCGCCCGGAACCGCGCCGCCGCCCGCACGCAGGCGTCGATTTCACCCGGCGTGACCAGCGGGCGCGCGCCGTCGTGGACGGCGAGGAGCGCGGCCTGCGGCGGAGCGGCCGCCACCCCGGCCGCGACGGAAGCCTGCCGCGTTCTTCCGCCCGGCACCACGGCGGCCAGCTTCCGGATTCCATAGCGGGCCGCGCAGGCCCGCACCCGGCCGAGGTCTTCCCTCCTGCAGACGGCCACGACGGACGCGACCGTTTCGGCCGCGTCGAACGCGCGGAGCGTCCAGACGAGGACCGGCACCCCGCACAGCGGCAGGAACTGCTTGGAATCCGCCCCTCCCATCCGGGAGGATTCCCCCGCCGCCGCGATGACCGCGCAGCAGTTATCTGTGGAAATCAAAAAAAGCGCACCCGCCTTCCGGCCGAAAATCCCTTGCAATCGCCGGGAAATCGGAATATAGTAGAAAAAGCAATAGAATAAGGAAATGATGAAGAAAATGAGCGAACCCGCCGCAAAGCACGTTTCAGACTCCGAAACCGAACAGATCCAGCCCGTTTTTTACGCGCAGCTCAACTCGCAGAACCGGCTGTTCGGCGGCCAGCTTGTCGCCTGGATCGACATCGTCGCGGGCGCGGTGGCGCGCCGGCACTCCAACCGGTGCGTGACGACCGCCGAAATCGACAACCTCCAGTTCAAGGCGCCCGTCCCGGCCGACAGCCTCGTCGTCCTGCACGGCAGGCTCACCTGCGTGGGCCGCACTTCCATGGAGGTGCGGGTCGACAGCTATGTGGAAGAGGTCTCCGGCAAAAGGAAGCTGGTCAACACCGCCTATCTGGTCCTGGTGGCGCTCGACGAAAACGGCCGGCCGACGCCGGTGCCGCGCCTGATCTGCGACACGCCGCAGGAAAAGGCGGAGTGGGCCGCCGGCGAAAAGCGCCGCGAGCTGCGGCGGCTGCGGCGCTCGGAATCCTATTGACGAGGGCTATCCGCCGAACCGGCGCCTGAGCTTGAGGCGGACGCGCTGAAGCGCATTGTCGGCCGCCTTGGGGGAGACCGAGAGCGTCCCGGCGATTTCGCCGTAGCTGGCGCCCCCCAGGTACAGCCGCAGCACGCGCAGCTCCAGCGGAGTCAGAAGGGCCTCGATTTTGCGGCACATGGCCTCGAAGCTCTCGCGGTCGGCCAGAAGGGCCTCCGGGTCGGAGCCGCCGTCCGGCGCGGGGAAGCCGTCCGCCCCGGCGTCGCTGAGGGAGACGAAGTTGCGCAGCGGGTCGTGCTTGCGCCCGGCCGCCGACCGGTACGCCATAATCACGCGGTGGGCGATGCACACGCCCGCGTAGGTGCGGAAAGACGCCCCCTGGGCGGGGTTGTAGGTGCGCGCCGCGTTCAGCAGACCCACGAGGCCCTCCTGGCAGAGGTCGTCGCGCTCCGCGCCGCCGCTGCGCAGCGGCAGAACGCGGGCCCGCACCAGCGACATGTACCGCGCCGTCAGCTCGGCGAACGCCTCGGAATCGCCCCGCTTCACCAGCTCGGCCAGCCGGCCGTCCGAGCAGCCGGCCAGCGGGGAACGGCCTGCACCGGTCACAATCAACACCTCGCTGCCCCACCGGATTTGTTGCCTTCATCATACCCTATCGCCTGCGGGAAGTCAACTGCCGCCCGGCCCGCGGCCCCCGTTGCAAGGAGGAGAAAAGCATGGTCGCACAGCTTTACAGCATGGGGATTTACGGGATGGACGCGTTCCCCGTGGAGGTGGAGGCGGACCTTTCCTCCGGCCTGCCCGCCTTCGAGGTGGTGGGCCTGCCGGACGCCGCCGTCAAGGAATCGCGCGACCGTGTGCGCTCCGCGATGAAAAACTGCGGGTACAAGTTCCCGGTGAGCCGCATCACCGTGAACCTGGCCCCCGCCGACAAGAAAAAAGAGGGCACCCTGTACGACCTGCCGCTGCTGGTCGCGCTGATGAAGGCCAGCGGGCAGCTTGCGGCCGACCTTTCGGGCAGCGTGTTTCTCGGGGAGCTTTCGCTGAGCGGGCAGACCCGCCCGGTGCGCGGCGTGCTGCCCATGGTGATGGAGGCCCGCAAGCGCGGCTTCCGCAGCTGCTATGTCCCGCGGGAAAACGCCGCCGAAGGGGCGGTCGTGAAGGGAATCCGCGTCTACCCGGTGGCGGACGTGCCGTCGCTGCTGGCCCACCTGACCGGCGCGCGGCTCATTTCTCCGGCCTCGCCGGATGCAGAGCCCCGGGAAAACGCCGCTCCTCTGCCCGATTTCAGCGAGGTCCGCGGGCAGGCGCAGGCCCGGCGCGCGCTGGAGGTGGCCGCGGCCGGGGGCCATAACGTGCTGCTCATCGGTCCGCCCGGCTCCGGCAAAAGCATGCTCGCGCGGCGGCTGCCCTCCATCCTGCCCGAGATGACGTTTGAGGAGACCATCGAAACGACGAAGATTCACTCCGTCGCGGGGGTCCTCCCGCCGGGCGCCTCGCTGATCCGCACGCGGCCGTTCCGCGCGCCGCACCACACCGTTTCCCCCGCCGGGCTGGCCGGGGGCGGCAGCATCCCGCGCCCCGGCGAAATCTCGCTCGCGCACAACGGCGTGCTGTTTCTGGACGAGCTGCCGGAATTCTCGCGCGCCGCGATGGAGGTTCTGCGCCAGCCCATCGAAAACGGCTGGGTCACCATCTCCCGCGTGGGGGGAACGGTCACCTACCCCTGCTCCGCGATGTTCGTCGCGGCGATGAACCCGTGCCCCTGCGGGTACTTCGGCCACCCGACCCGGCACTGCATCTGCACGCCGCAGGCGGTCTCCCGGTACCTCGCGCGCGTTTCCGGCCCGCTGCTCGACCGGCTGGACCTGCACATCGAAGTGCCGCCGGTCGAGTTCGAGGAGCTGGATTCGGACGAAAAGGCGGAGAGCTCCGCCGCCATCCGCGCGCGGGTCAACGCGGCGCGCGCGGTCCAGAACAAGCGGTTCCGCGGAACCGGAATCGCCTGCAACGCCCGCATCACGCCCGACCGGCTGCGCGAGTTCTGCCCCATGGAAGAAAAAAGCCATCGGCTGCTCAAGGCGGCTTTTCAGAAGCTGGGGCTGTCGGCGCGCGCATACGACCGTGTGCTGAAGGTCTGCCGCACCATCGCCGACCTGGACGGGCGCGAAACCATCCTCCCCCGCCATGTGGCGGAAGCCGTGCAGTACCGCACCCTCGACCGCAAATACTGGACCCGCGAGCTATAGCGGCGTGTCGCCGCTCCCACCAGCCCGGCGTGAAGCGTGGAGAAAACCGGCAGCACACTCTGCCGGGACGGTATTAAGATAACTCCCGAGGCGTCTTGACGCGCTCCGGGAGTTGTCTTTGACTGCCCCGCCAGAATTCACTTCCGCTTTTCCCGCGCGCGAAACGGGCGCCGCCCGCGGCCCGGCGTGAAGCGTGGAGAGAACCGGCAGCGCGCTCTGCCGGGACGGTATAAGATAACTCCCGAGGCGTCTTGACGCGCTCCGGGAGTTGCCTTTGACTGCCCCGCCAGAATTCACTTCCGCTTCCCCTGCGCGCGAAACGGCGGGCCGAAACGGGCGCCGCCCGCGGCGCCTTAACTTAAAGAAGAAGCGGAAGGCGGGTAGGCATAGCCGTACTTGTTGTAGCGGACGGCGTCGTAATCCCCGTAATTGTAGACGTTCGCCTCGCCGAGGCGGCGGTAGAACAGGCCCGCGTAAAAGCGCCCGCCCGCCTGGTTCCAGCGGATCAGCTCGGTGCCGAACGCATAGGCGTTGGTGTAGTTCAGGTCGTGCACCAGGCTGTCGGAATCGGCGAGGGAAACGTAGCCGGAATTGAGCCACCCGGTTTTCCCGTCCGGCAGGCGGACCTGATACCAGCCGTTTTTCGTGTCGGAAAAATCGCTGCCCGTCACGTCCACCGGCGTGCCGGAAGAGACGTCCTCCAGCCCGGCGGAAGAATTGCTGCGGTCCCCGTGCAGGGCCGCATTCATCGTGACCGTCGCGCGGACGCTGCTCCCGGCCGGGATTGCCGGCGGCACCACGGCGTTTTTCATAATCCGCCTGAAGTCCATCTCCTGCGCGCCGTTGAAATAGCCGGAGCCCACGTTATAGGCAAAGCTCAGCAGGCAGTCCGCCTGGTTCTGGCTCATGCGGAAGCGGTTGTTCGCAATCATCCGGTTCAGCTCCGAAGTATAGGAAGAGCGGTTGATGCGGTTGACCAGCAGAGACCACGCCTCGGTCTGGCTGAGATTGTTGTAGAATACCGCGTTGGCGCCGTAGGTGCACCCGTAGCCGACGGTCGGAATCCGGCTGGAGGCCAGCTCATCGTCATAGACGGCGGCGCTGTATCCTTCCCACCGGGCAATCAGGTCCAGCATTTTGTCGCTGGCCCGGCGCTGCTCGGCGGTGGTCACGGAACCGCCCGCCTGCGTGGCCACCAGAACGTCGGAGGAAAACCCGGTCCCGCTGAACGCGCCGCCTTCGGACGAAAAGGCGGTGAACGAGTAGAGCCCCGCCGAGGGAAGAACGGCGGTTCCCTTCCAGACCTTCGTCGCCACGCCGTCGGTCGTCTGTGCGGTGCAGCCGGCCGCGGCGACCGTTCTGCTCTGCCCGTCCGGGAAGCGGACGGAAAAGCGCACGCCGTCCCGCCGCGCGTCCGTGACCGCGACGAAGGTGACGGCCCCGCCCGGCGACGCCACGTTGGGCGACGCATAAGCCGTGCGCACGGGCTCCGCCGCCGTGACGGTCACGCTGCACGCGGCGCTGCCCCCGGAGGAGGAAGCGGTGATCTGCGCCGTGCCGGGAGCCTTCGCGGTCACAAATCCGTTTGCGACCGACGCGACGGCGGCGTTGCTGCTCGCCCAGGCGAGGCCGCTGCCCGGCGACGCCTTCAGGTAGAGCGTCTTTCCCGCCGGAAGGCTTGCGGAGGCCGAGGAAAGGGTCACGGCTCCGCCCGCGGACGGGACGGTCTCGCTCCCGTTCATCAGCGTCACATACTGGGCGCTCACATAGCCCGTCTGCCCGCCGGGAGTTTCCACTTTCACCCATCCGGACTGCGAGGCGTCCAGCACCTTCAGCACGGTCCCGTTCGGCAGATTGCCGAGAATCCGGCTCGAAGTGCTCGCCTGCTCCCGCAGGCGCAGCAGGTCGGCCGTCACCTTCGCCCCCGTGACCGCCGCGCCGCCCGTCTGGGACGCCGGGTCCTCCCCCGCGGAGGGCGTTCCGCCCGAAAGCTTCAGGTACTGCCGGCTGCACCAGCCCTCGCGGCCGCTCTGCGTCCGGACCTGAACCCAGCCGGAATTGGAATTGTCCAGCACGGAGGCGGAAGCGCCCCTGGCGAGGGTCAGGATGACCGGATAGTTCATCCCCGCGCCCTGCCGCAGGTTCAGGTAGTCCGTCGTCGTGGCCGTCAGGCCGGAAGAGGAGGAGCCTGCCGCCTGCTGCGCCGGCGCCGCCGTTTTCAGGTACTGTGCGGAGCACCAGCCCTGCCGCCCGCCGGGGGCCTGCACCCGCGTCCACTGGGGGTTGGAATCATCCAGCACCGTCAGGGAAGTGCCCCTGGGCAGCACGGAATCGACCGCGCTGCCGAGCGACGGCCCCTGCCGCAGGTTCAGGTTCGCGGTGGTGAGCGCCGTGCCCGCGCCGGCGGCCGGGGAAACCGGCGCCTGGCCGGAAAAGCTCAGGTACTGCTTGAAGCAGTACCCCTCTTTTCCGCTCGCGGTGCGCACCTTCGCCCACTGGGGGTTGGAATTGTCGAGCACCGTCACGGCGACGTTCCTGCCCAGCGTCAGGATCACCTTCGTGCCGGTGCCGGCGCCGGCACGCAGATTCAGGTAGTCCGTCGTGCGCGCGGCGGAGGCCGAAAGGGCGAAGACGCGCGGCAGCGCGCCCCCTGCGGCCAGCACGCACGCGCAGAGAACCGCCGCCCAGATTCCGGCCGTCCGTTTCAGATATCGACGCACTTGAATCCACCCCCGCACTCGTCGCCCGATATTTCGCTGTTTTATTTCATTATAATCTATATTCTTCCAAGTATCAACCTAAAATCCTTCCATTTCTCCCGCCGAAGCGAACCTCCGCGCGGGGCCGGAACCGTTACAATGCCGTAACGTTCGTTGAAATGGGGGGATGGAAATGATAGAATGAGGATAATCTTGTATCGGAAACCATCGGCATTGCAAGGGAGGGGATTCCGATGTGTCCTCCGTTTCTGCGCAGGGCGGCGGCCGCCGCCCTTGCGGCCGTCCTTCTGCTGGTCCCGGCCGCCTGCCGGGGAACTTCCGCGAAAAACGCGGATAAAACCATCGCCTACCACCTCGATGCCGAGCCGGAGACGCTCGACCCCCAGATTGCCGCCGACGCGCCGGCGGCGACGGCGGTGCAGGCGCTTTTTGAGGGCCTGGTCCGCCTGGGCGCGGACGAACAGCCGCGCCCGGGCGTCGCGGAAAGCTGGAAGCCCAACGGCGACAGCACCGGCTTTACCTTTACCCTGCGCGCCGACGCCAAATGGTCCGACGGGACGCCGGTCACGGCCGCCGACTTTGTGTTCGCCTTCCGGCGCGCGCTGGACCCTTCCACCGGCTCCTCCACCTGCTCACAGATGTTCTGCATCCGGAACGCGCGGGCCGTCCATTCCGGCAGCCTGCCGCCGAAAGAGCTCGGCGTCTCCGCAGATGACAGCCGCACCCTTTCGGTGGAGCTGGAATATCCGGTGCCCGAATTCCCCAAGCTGACCGCAGCCGCGGTCTACATGCCCTGCAACGAAAAATTTTTCGACTCGACCCAGGGCCGCTACGGGCTGGACCGGGACTACCTGCTGGGGAACGGGCCGTTCGAGATAGACGGCAGATACGGCTGGGAGCACGGCCAGTACCTGAATCTGCGCCGGTCCTCCGCCTATAAAGGGCAGAACGCGCCGCTGCCCGCGGCCGTGAATTTCAGCATCGGCGGCAAGGCGGCCGATTACGCCGACCCCGTCGCGGCGCTGACGTCCGGGAAGACGGACGCCGCCGCGGTGCCTTTCTCCCGCACGGACGAGGCCAGGGCGGCGGGGTGCACCCTCGCTTCGTTTGAAGACACCACGTGGGGGCTGTGCTTCAACGTGCAGTCGCCCCTGTTCAAAAACCAGAAGGTCCGGCAGGCGTTTTTGCAGGCTTTTTCGCGCAAATCCGTCCTCTCTCATCTGCCGAAAAACGCCTCCGCCGCCGAGAGCATCGTGCTGCCCTCGGCCGAAATCGACGGCAAAAGCTACCGCGCCATGGCCGGCGGCCCGTTCTACCTGAAGCAGAGCCCGGGCGCCGCCCAAATCCTGGCGCAGGGCCTTCAGAAGCTGAATCTGAAGCTGAAAGATTTGAGCGCCGTCACGGTCCTGTGCACCGACGACGCCTCCGTCAAGCTGATGATGAACGAAATGATCGCCGCGTGGAACGGCCAGTTCCAAAATTACTTCAATATGGAACCGCTGAGCAGCGAAAAACTGGCCGGCCGGATTAAGTCCGGAAATTTTTCCGCCGCGCTGTGCCCGCTCACGCCGTCCGGCGGGCCGCTCTCCGCCTTCGCGCAGTTCTGCAGCGGCGCCGCCGGCAACCCGGCGAAGCTGGCGGACCCCGCCTACGACGCGCTGGTCGCCTCCGCCCAGCAGAAAAGCGGCGCCGCTGCTGCCGCCGCTTACGCGGAGGCGGAAAAATACCTGGGGCAGCGCGCCGTCTTTTACCCGCTCTTTTATGAAAAGCATTATTTCGCCTGCGCCAAGGGCGTGACCGGCGTTGTCTTCCACCCCTACCTGGGCGGTGTGGATTTCATCCGGGCCGGCAAGGAATAGCCGCGCCGCAAAAATTTTTCCGGGTTTCCGGCCCCGGCCGCATATCGGCCCCGTTTTGAGGGCAAAATACGGTCGGAGGTGGAACCATTGAATCTTCACATACGAAAAAGCGGCAAAAGCAATAAAGGATTCTATATCGCGCTCGGCGTCTGCCTGATCGCCGTGGGCGTCGCCGCATGGACAACCTACGACAGCGTGGTGAACTACGCGGCCCCGCAGAGCGAAAAGACGGAAAGCCAGACCAATAAAGTCAACAACGCCGTGAGCGGGGTCTATGTGCCGGATTCCTCCGCGCCGGCGTCCGGCAAAGCGCCCGCGGCATCCAAGCCGGCCAAATCCAGCGCTCCGGCTTCTTCCAGCAGGCGGCCCGCCCCTTCCTCCGCGGCGTCCAAAGCCCCGGCCAAGCAGGCGGACACCAAGCCGCAGCAATACGCCTACCCGGTCGGCAACGCGACCGTTCTGCAGAAATTCAGCGAGAACCCCGTCTATTCCAAGACCACCGAGGACTGGCGGGCGCACCCCGCCCTCGACCTGAGCGCCAAAGCGGGCGAAACGGTCGGGGCCATCGCGGACGGGACCGTGAAGAAGGTCTATAAAGACGACCAGCTCGGCAGCACCGTAATCGTGACCCACGGCGACCTGGAAGCCTGGTACTGCGGCCTGAACCAGATTTCCGTCAAAGAAGGGGAGGAAGTCCGGCAGAGCCAGAAGCTCGGCACGGTCGGAGCCGTCCCCATCGAGCAGAAGAGCGGCTCCCATCTGCACTTTGCCCTGAAAAAAGGCGGAAAATACGTCGATCCCCTGACCGTTCTCTCCTGAAAAGTCCCTTCAGATGCGCCGCCGCTTCCGAGAAAGACCGCCCTGTGTGAAGCAGGCGGTTTTTTTATGCGAATTTTTATATAAATTTCGTCAAAAGTCCCATGTTCTGATTTGATATCCGATGAATTTTATGGTATTATTGTTATGGGAAGTCCGAACGTCCCGTTCCCTTCTATGTTTTACAGTATGTTCATACTCCGTTTTCAAATCCTGAATAAGGGGCGCATATACTTAGGGATTGGAAGGGAGGCGTAGATTTGAAGAAAGGCAGAGCAGTCCTGGTGTGCGTCACCGGGCAGCGCGATTGCGACAGGCTGATCCGGGCGGGCAAGAAAATCGCCGACGAGCTTTCCGTCCCGCTCAAGGTCCTGTGCGTGCAGCCGACGTCCGCCGGGTTTGACACGGACTGCGAAGAACTGGAGTACCTTCGCCAGACAGCGCGCGACGCCGACGCCGAAATGTCGGTCTATTTCAACGACGACGCCCCGCTGATGGCAGCAGGAGTCGCTAAAAAAGAAGGGGCCGTGCATATCGTGACCGGCATGGCGGAAGCCCCCGCAAACGGATTTATTGAAATTTTACATAAACTTTTGCCGCATCTTCCGATTTCGATGGTTTCAAAAAGCGGCAAAATCTACAACATCTGCCCGGCAAAAAGAGACGAGCGGACCGCAAAATCCCTGATTCTGCAAAATTAAAAGTCGCCCCGCGGGAGCATTTTGTCCCGCGGGGCCGTGTATTTCCGTGAAGCAAAGCTCCCGAAGCGCTTTTCTGCGCCTCGGGAGCTTTTTGAAGCCGTCCCGCCAAAGCAAACTGAAAATTCGCCCTGTTCTGCACGGCGGGCCGTGCATGCGGGCGCTGTCCGCCGTCCGCCCGCTCAGACGGAGAGGAAGCGCCGCACGGTCTGTTCGTCCAGCTGCTCCATCCTGCCGGAACAGACCGCTTTGCCTTTCTGGAGAATCAGAAAATTTTCGGCCATTTTCCGGGCGAAGCCCAGGTTCTGCTCCACCAGCAGGACGGAAAGGCCCGTCTCGGCGCAGATCCGCCGCAGGACGCGGCCGAAGCCCTCCACAATATTGGGCTGGATGCCCTCGGTCGGCTCGTCGAGGATCAGCAGCCGGGGGGCCGTCATCAGTGCGCGGGCGACGGCGAGCTGCTGCTGCTGCCCGCCGGAAAGCAGCCCGCCCGCCCGGCCGAGCTGCCCTTTCAGCACGGGGAACCACTCCAGAATCCGCTCCATCCGGCGCGCGGTCCTGTCCCCGTCCTTCTCATCCAGGCAGCCGAGCTCCAGATTTTCCCGCACGGTGAACCACGGCAGGATTTCCCGGCCCTGCGGCACATAGGCCATGCCCATCCGGCAGCGCAGGTGCGGCCGCAGGGAAGAGACGTCCCGCCCGCGAAAGCGCACCGACCCGCCCGAAAGCGGCAGCAGGCCGACGACGCCCTTCAGCAGCGTGGTTTTCCCCACGCCGTTGCGCCCGAGCACGGCCAGCCGGCCGCCGTCTTTCAGCGAAAGGGAGACTCCGTTCACCACGCGCATCTTGCCATAGCCCAGGCGCACGTCTTCGAGCTCAAGCATGTTCCCGCTCCCTTCCGTCGGATTTGAGGTACACCCGCACGACCCGCGGGTCCTTTTCAATCTCTTCCAGCGGGCCCTGGGCAAGCACGCGCCCCATGTGCAGAACGGTCACGGTCCGCGCCACCTGCCGCACAAAGTCCATGTCGTGCTCCACGACCAGCACCGTGCGGTCGCCCGCAAGCCGCTGGATCATCCGGCCGGTCAGGCGCGTCTCCTCCGCCGTCATGCCCGCCGTCGGCTCATCCAGAATCATCATCTTCGGGCCCTGCATCATCAGCATGCCGATCTCCAGCCACTGGCGCTCGCCGTGCGAGAGCTCGCAGGCCATGTTGCCCGCCTTTTCGGAAAGGCCGATTCTGCGGAGAACCTCGCCGGCTTTCTGCCGCAGGCGGACCGGCTCCCGGCGGAAGAACGTGCGCGGCACCGTGTTCTCCCGCGGGGCGGCAAGCTCCAGGTTTTCGGCCGCGCTCATGTTCTCGAACAGGCTGGGCCCCTGGAACTTGCGCCCGATTCCGTACCGGGCGGCGATCTCGTGCGGCGGCTTGCCGGTGATGTCGTGTCCGTCGAAAAAGACCCTGCCGCCGGCGGGTTTCGTCTTGCCGGTAATCAGGTCCATCAGGGTGGTCTTGCCCGCGCCGTTCGGGCCGATGATGACCCGCAGCTCCCCTTCCCCGACCGAAAGGTTCACATGGTCCAGCGCCCAGAACCCGCTGAAGCAGGCCGAAAGATCCTCCGTCCTCAGAATCTCACGCACGGCGCGCCATCCCCTTCCCCTTCGGGCGGCCGCTTCCGCGTGCGGGACGGGCGAGGGCGCCCGTGATGCCCTGCGGTGCGAAGAACACGACCGCGAGGAGAACGGCGCCGAGCAGAAGCTGCCAGTACGCGCCGAAATTCTCGGAGAGCGCGTTGCCGACCACGTTGACCAGCATGGCGCCGAGCGCCGCGCCGGTCAGGTTGCCCCTGCCGCCGATGGCGAGCCAGACGATGGCGGCGGTCGAAAACTCCATGCCCACGTCGTTCGGGGCGATCATGCCGTTGACCGGCACATACAGCACGCCGGCCAGCCCGGCCAGCGCGCCGGAGACCATGAAGACCGCCGTCTTGAAGCGCGCCGGGTCATAGCCGAGGAACTCCAGCCGCGCGCCGTTCTCGCGGATGCCGCGCAGCACAAGCCCGAAGCGCGAGGCCGTGAGCCCCCGGCAGAACGCGTAGACCAGCAGCACAACGGCAAACACCAGGTAATAGCCCTGCACAAGGTCCAGCGGGCGGCCGAACAGGGCGAGCCCCGGCAGCCCGCCGATTCCGTTGAACCCGCCGGTGTATTTCTGCTGGCTCTGGATGAAAAGGTTGAACACCTGCGCCAGCGCCAGCGTAATCACCGAAAAGAACACGCCCCCCACCCGGCTGGAAAACAGGAAGCGCCCCAGCAGGCCCGCAAACAGCGCCGGAATCAGAATCCCCGCCAGCACCGCAGCCGGCAGCGGAACAATCGCCGCCAGCCACGCGGGCACCTCCCTGACGCCGTAGCGCGCCATGAACTCCGGCACGCCGTTCTGCGCGGAGAGCGACAGGGCCATCAGATACCCCCCCATGCCGAACAGCACCGCGTGCCCCAGGTCCATCAGCCCCGCGTACCCCCACAGCAGGTCGAGGGAATAGGCGAAAATCAGAAAAACGAGGTATTTCTGGAGCAGCTGGGTGTAAAACAGCAGACCCGTGAGCGGGAACAGCCCCAGCGCCAGAAACAGCGCAAAGTCCAGGTACCGCCCGGCGGGAATTTTCGCAAGCCGCGTCATATCATCTTCTCTCCTTTGCAAACAGCCCTTCCGGCTTGAAGCGGATGGCGGCGATGATCAGCAGGAACACCAGGATGTTGGCGAGCACGTCGTTGCTGACGCCGCCGAGCAGAGCCGTGGATTCCCCGACCAGCAGCGACCCCGCCGCCGTGCCGGAAAACGAGGCGACGCCGCCCACCACGGAGGTCATGAAGGAGTTGACCAGGTACGGTCCGCCCATGAAGGGCGAGACGCTCCTGACCGGCGCGGCCAGCGCGCCCGCAAGGCCCGCGAGGCCGCTGCCGAACGCAAAGGCGAGGGTGTCCGCCCGGGAAGAATCAATGCCCAGGCATTCCGCCATCTCGCGGTTCTGGGTGATGGCGCGCACCCGCTTGCCGAACTTCGTGCGGTGCAGCATCCAGACGGTTCCGGCCGTCACGGCGGCCACCAGAAGCACGGTGAAGATATTGTAGTACGGAACCACCACCCGGCCGAACGCCAGCTTGCCGGCAATCGGGATGGCGACGTATTTGGACTGGGCCCCGAACAGGATGTTCGTCATCTGCTGGAGCACGACGGAGACGCCGAACGTCGCCAGCATGGTCTCGGCGGGGCGGCCCGCCAGCTTTTTGACGACCAGGCGCTCGATGACGGCGCCGGCCGCGGCCGTCACCGCAAACGCGGCCGGCAGCGCGGCGAAAAAGCTGCGCCCCATCACCTGCGTGACGGAGTACGCCGTATAGGCGCCGATCATAATCAGTTCGCCGTGCGCGAGGTTGATCACGTTCATCATCCCGCAGATGATCACCATGCCGAGGGCGGCAATCAGAATCAGGGCCGAGGAATTCAGCCCGTTCAGGAGAAGCGCAACAAAACTGTCCATCCAACATCCCTTCTTTGCGGGAGGCGGCCGCCCGGGCAAAACCGCGCCGGATGCCCCGCGGGGGAACATCCGGCGTCCATGCCGCCCCGGTTGCCGGCCCCGGATTACGGTTTCGGGTCAATCGGTTTCGGGGATTCGTAAATCACCTGGGCCTCGCCCCGCTCGTCGACCTTGGCGATGCGGCAGTACAGGCGCGTGTGGTTGTTCGACCCGTCGATGGAGATTTCGCCGGAGGGCGACTTCATCTTCAGCTCTTTGAACGCCGCCGTGACCTGCGCCGTGTCCTGCGGGTCGGCGGCCTTTTTCAAAGCCGCGCCGAGGAACTTGCCGGCGTTGTACCCGCCCATCACGGCGTAGGTCGGCAGCGTGCCGTCGTGGAACGTACTCGTGTACTTTTTCACAAACGCCTCGTTTTCGGGATTTTTGACGTTTTTGAAGTAGTCCACGCAGATGAAGCTGCCCGCGCCCGCCTGCGCGCCGATGGATTTGAGGACCGTCTCGTTGGTCGTCAGGCTGGCGACGGTCGCCGGAAGGCCGTAGGCGTTATACTGTTTGTAAAACGCCACGTTGCTGTCGCCGGTCAGCTCGCTGTAAATCACGTCCGGCTCCGACTTTTTGATCTTGTTGAGCACGGAGGAAAAATCCGTGCTGCCGTAGGGGACGTACTCCTCGCCGACGACCGTGCCCCCGCCCTTCGCCAGATATTCCTTCGCGAGCTTGTTTTCCACCTGCGGATAGATGAAATCGCAGCCGATCAGGAAAAATTTGCGGTACCCCTTGCCGAGCAGCCAGTTGACGAAAATCTCCGCCTGCTGGTTCGGGATGCAGCCGGTATAGACGATGTTGTTCGATTTTTCCTGCCCTTCGTAGGACTGCGGGTAAATCAGCAGGGAGCGGTATTGCTCGACGACGGGTTTGACGGCCTGCCGCGCCGCCGACGAGCAGGTGCCGACAATCGCGGTGACCTTGTCGTCCAGAATCAGCTTGCGCGCCTTGTCGGCGGCGCGGGCCGGGTCGGAGGCGTAATCCGCAAAGACCGTCTCGATTTTGCGCCCGCCGATGCCGCCGCCCGCGTTGAGCTCGTCAATGGCGAGCTTGGTGCCGTTGTAAAGCTGTTTTTCGCTCACGGATGTGACGCCGCTGAGCGAGTACAGCAGGCCGATTTTAACGGGCTCTTTTCCGCCGGCGGCGCCGGAGCCCTTCCCGCAGCCGGTCAGAACGCCCGCAAGCAGGACGGCACAGGACAGAAGAACACACAGCTTTTTTTTCATGGCTTTCATCTCCAGAGATTTCAGATTGGTTCGGCTTCAATTCTTCCGAAGCATTTCAAAGCCATATTATTCCGCCGGCGGAAAGAACGTTCATCGCCGGGCCCCCGGCCGGGCGCGGCGGTCCTCTGTCATCCCTTTCCGCCCGCGCATACACTGAGGCGGGAGGGAACTGAAATGATTTTACGGAACGACAGCGCGCAGGCCCGGGTCACCGCGCGGGAGCGGAAGTGGAATTTCTTTTACCGCGGCGCTCCGATTCTTTCCGCCTCCGCCCGCTATCCGGAGGTCGCGGTTCCGGCTTCGCCGCGGGCGCAGCGGGCGATCAACGGCCGGATTCGGTCGCAGGTCGCCGCCTTTTACCGCTACGCCGCCGGGCCCCTCTACCGGCAGGCTGCCGCGGACTGGCGGTTCGCGCAGGCGAACGACACGCCGTTCCACCCCTACGAGGCGATTCTGAACTATGAAACGGCCCTGAACTGCGGCGGGTATCTGAGCCTGTTCCGCGACCGGTACGAGTACACCGGCGGGGCGCACGGCAGCACCGTCCGCTCCTCCGACACATGGGCCCTGCAGAGCGGGCGCAGGCTGCCCCTCGCCGCGTTCTTCCGGCGCGGGGAAGACTGGCGCGGCCGGGTGCTGGCGCAGATTTTAAAACAGGCGGACGAAGCCATGCGGCAGAATCCGGGCATCTATTTCGACGATTACCGCGAGCGCATCGAAACATATTTCGACCCGGCAAATTTCTACCTGACTCCGTCCGGCATCGCCGTGTACTTCCAGCAGTACGAGATCGCGCCCTACTCCTCCGGAATCGTGGTGTTCACCGTCTCCGGCGACACGGAGCCCTCGTGCGGCGGCCGGTAAATCACAAAAAAACAGGCCCCGCAAGCGCGGGACCTGTTTTTGCTGCCGGGAAAATTTTTTTCAGGGGAACGGCTCAGCCCCGGAATTTCCCGCGCGAAAGGACTTCGGCGAATTTCTCGGCGAGCACGCCGTACTCGTTGTGCGAAAGCAGATACGCGCGGCCGCGCTCCCCCATCGCCCTGCGCTCCCGTTCCGGCAGGGCGGCCAGCCGCAGCACGGCGCGTGCAACGGCCCCCGCGTCCTCCGGCGGGATGGAGACGCCGCAGCGCGCCTCGGCCACCGGGTCGTTCGGCGCGTCGATTGCAAAAATCACGGGCTTGGCGGCCATCATATAATCCATCAGCTTGTTCGGGCTCACGCCGAAGCGGAACAGGGGCTGGCGCTGCAGACCGATATACAGCGCGTCCATCTGGGCCAGCAGCTCCGGTATGCGGTCGCGCGCCACGGGCGGCAGAAAGCGCACGACGCCGTCCAGCCCGAGGCTGTGCGCCTTCTGAATCAGCCGGCCGCGCTCCGGGCCGGGTCCGACGGAAAAGAGCACGACCTTTTTCCCTTTGAGCTCCCGCCCGGCCTCGACGTAACTG
>ENA-UOOK01001552-UOOK01001552.1-fermentation-metagenome-genome-assembly--contig:-NODE-1552-length-30050-cov-12.568395_pt1 | contig 30050 bp, 28 predicted proteins | sample MGYA00245777_ERZ724023 | MGnify/ENA primary metagenome ERZ724023 (study PRJEB28704, sample SAMN03018312) | fermentation metagenome | biome: anthropogenic terrestrial biome; feature: soil...
GCCCTGATAGTGTAGTGGATATCACGTAGGATTGCGGATCCTATTACCCGGGTTCAAGTCCCGGTCAGGGCATGTCTTATTTTAAAAAATTACCTTTTTAAAAATTTTATTTCTCCATTGATATTTTGAATAATGCTTTTCTTCCATTTGTCACTCCTATCAGGATAGTCCGCACGAAAATGCGCACCTCTACTTTCTTCACGGATAAAAGCTGACCGAGTGACTAATTCAGCAATTAGGATCATGTTCTCCAGCTCTAAGGCATCTTGTAGGTGTTGATTATATCCGGCTACATCAGGAACTGTCATGTGGATCATTTTATCTTTTATGGAAGAAATGTTCTGGATAGCGATTTTTAATTCTTCTTCTCTTCGGATAATTGCCACTTTATTCCACATGACTTCTTGTAGTTCTTTTTTTAGCTGGAAAGGATAGTAATCCCCTTCTTTGAACAATTTTCGAATTTTTGCCTGTTCATTCTCAACATCAATTGGGTCCAATACAAAAATTGATTTGGAAACATTTTTAGCAGCAGATTCGCCAGCACGTCGGCCGAAAACTTGAGTTTCAGCCAATGCATTTCCTCCAAGACGATTTGCACCGTGTACTCCCCCTGCTGTTTCTCCTGCTACGTAAAGGTTAGGAATATTAGTTTCACATTGGGAATTTATCATGACGCCTCCCATGAAGTGGTGCGCAGTGGGAGCAACTTCCATTGGCTCTTTTCGGATGTCCACCCCTACATCTTGGAATTGGAGTAACATGGTTTCCAACTTTTCCTCTATATGCTCCGGGCTCAGGTGACTCACATCAAGATAAACACCACCATTTTCCGTGCCCCTACCTTCCATTATTTCATTATATATGGACCGAGAAACTACATCACGAGTGGCTAGTTCTCCTCTGGAGTCATAGTTGGTCATGAACCTCTTACCCTCAGAATTTATGAGTTTTCCACCTTCACCACGCACAGCTTCTGTCACTAGAACGCCACGGCGGGAGTTTGGATATAACATACCAGTAGGATGGAATTGGACTTGTTCCATGTCTAATAAATTTGCACCAGCCCACCAAGATAGTGCATATCCGTCTCCGGTTTTTTGCAGGGCATTGGAAGTTACTGGATATATCCATCCAGCCCCCCCAGTGGTTATGATGGTTGATTTAGCTTCAAATATTAAAAAATTTGTGTTAGGTAAAGATATTCCGCAAGCACCACCAACTCTGCCGTTTGAGTCTTGCAAAAGTTTGGTTATCATGATTTCATCAAAGGTCTGGATATCTTGGCGGATGATTTCCTCTTTTAGAGCAGTCATCATCTCATGACCGGTGCGATCTCCCTGGAAGCATGTTCGGCGATATGTTTGACCACCAAATGGTCTCTGATTCAGTTCACCTGATTCTTGCCTGTCAAATAATGCACCATAACTTTCCAGTTCAGTTAACCTGTCAGGTGCTTCTTCTACCAGTATACGTGCCAGTTCTGGATCGTTTAGGTAGCCCCCTCCCTTGAGGGTGTCGTCCAAATGGGCTTGAATGCTGTCTTCTGCATCTACATATGCAAAAGCCGCATTATAACCTCCTTCAGCCAAAGTAGTGCAACCTGATTTAAATGATAAACCTTTAGATACAATTATTACATCTTTATCATGTTTTTTGGCTTCTATTGCTGATCGGCACCCGGCTCCTCCGGATCCGATAATCAGTACATCAGTTTGATAATGCTCTGTTTCCATGTTAATGTGATTGACCCCGGTTTTATTTAAGTTTTTTAAGTAGACCAACAGAAGATTAACTGTATAACAAACATAATATAAAAATTATGCATACCAATTCTCATTATCTTATAACCCAAAGGAGGATGTTCAGTGAAGAAGAAGGAGATATTAAAACTGGCAAAAAGGGATTTTGAAAAAACTTGGGTTGAAACAGGCCTGAATCTTAAAAAACCCCATCATGATGACGAATATCCTCGTCTACACCTTAAAACTGGAAAAAATCATCCATTAAATGATTCTATTGCTAAATTACGGCAAGCATACCTCATGCTCGGTTTTTCTGAAACCATCAACCCATTGTTGATAGAAGAAGATCATATCTACCGCCAATTCGGACCAGAAGCTCCTGCAGTCTTAGATCGATGCTTCTACTTGGCAGGGTTGCCCCGCCCAGATATTGGAATTGGCATGGACAAAATTGAGAGAATAGAAAACCTTGGTGTCCCTCTAAATGAAGATAACATCCAATCATTGAAAGAGGTGTTCCGTAGTTACAAAAAAGGGGACACCAGTGGGGATGACTTAGTTCAAGATGTTTCCTCTGCTCTGGAAGTTGAAGATGAATCTGGACTTAGAATATTGGAAAAAGTATTCCCAGAGCTTCAAGAACTCACACCCATTCCTAGCAATACTACCTTACGTTCACACATGACTTCAGGCTGGTTTTTAACCCTTGAGGCCATGGCTAAAACCCATCCTTTGCCTGTTAAATTATTTTCAATTGACCGTTGCTTCCGTCGTGAGCAACGGGAAGATTCAAGCCACCTTATGACATATCATTCAGCTTCATGCGTCTGGATGGATGAAGAAGTATCTTTAGATCTTGGGATGGCAATTTCTGAGAGTTTACTCGAATATTTTGGGTTTAAAAAGTTTAAATTTTTACCTGATGAGAAAAAATCCAAATATTACATCCCTGGAACTCAGACTGAAGTGTATGGTTATCATCCTAAGCTAAATAACTGGGTGGAAGTGGCCACATTTGGATTATATTCCCCCATTGCTCTGGCACACTATGGAATTGATGTGGAAGTTATGAATCTGGGAGTGGGCGCTGAGAGGATGGCCATGATCCTTGGTGGATATGAAGATATCCGTAAAATGGTTTATCCCCAAATATATGATAAAAAAAGCCTCAATGACCGCGAATTGGCCTCTATGCTCCGTATGGATCTATATCCCGTGACTGAAGATGGGAGAAATCTGGCAGAAGCCATTGTTAGAACTGCTCGAGAATATGGTGATACACCTTCACCATGTGAATTCACTGCTTTTGAGGGAGATTTCTTAGATAAAAAAATTGAAGTGAAAATCCTAGAAACAGAAGAAGGGACTAAACTTCTGGGACCCGCTAGCTGGAATCGTATATATGTTCATGATGGAAACATTGTGGGAGTACCCCACCCTATCACCACCAATGATCTTCAAACACCTGAAAAAGTGATTGAAGAGATTATTAACTCCATGGAAAAAGAAATTGTTGATGATCTTGCTATTCAAGCTCTTAAGAATGGAGTTCCAACGGGTATAAGTTATCTGGAAGGAGTGGCGGCTATGGCAGCCTACCGTGTGGAAGAGATGCTGGTAAGTGGAGAAGAACAAATTAATTTAAGAACCACCATTGCCAAATTACCTTCAGATGTAAATCTTAAACTTGACAAAGTGGCTGTGCGCCACATAACCAGTGAAAATAAGGTTATCGACATTAGAGGCCCTATTTTCTGTTCCATTACCGTGACCCTTATGGAATAGCAGGCCGATTATAGATTAAATTAAAAAACAAGCCAAAATGTGTTCTGATATAAATCAGCTTTTAATTAACATCCAATACTCTTTGACTGCTTTATATGTGAAAAAAATTGTTTTTCCAGTTAAAATAAAGTTGAAGGGATGGAAATTTATTTTCAGTTGATAATGAAACATTTGTAACAACAATGCTGCCGGAAATAGATAATTTAAGACTTATCGAAGAAAAAAAACTATTAACATGAAGTTATGTTTCCATTACATGTTGGTTTATTGGTTTAAGAAACAGTGCTGCTATGATCACGTTTTTGAATTTAGTTTGAATAGGATTATGATGTTTAAATGGTTAATTGATATGGAATTATGTATTTTGGATGTTTAGACTGAGTTCCCATGTGGAACTGTTATTAGATGTTACTACCTTGGATGTGGCAAAAAGGTTAACTGGTGGAAGGTATATAAAGGAAGCCACCCAAAGAGACCACGCCTATTAATGAAGTTCAAGTTATACTACATAATAACCGTGTGGTAGGGGGCCTTTTTTAGAGGCAATACGTGTAGAACATAAAATGTCTCTAAAAAGTGTATTAGGCGTTACAATGAGAAATATCATTTATAAAACACCAAACCTTTAAGGCAATCCCATTATACTGGCAATTGATACTTTCAAAGAACAATTAATAAATTGAAGGAATTAAAATGGAAGTTGAAGGAAAAGTAATCTCTGGAACCCGTCAAGGCAGTTATTTCATGTCATTGGATCTTTATCAGGAAGAATTCTTGAATAAACTTGGATTTAAACCATTTCCTGGGACTCTTAACATTGAAATATCTGTAGATGATGCAGAGTCCATACTTGATATTAGTGATAAAATGGGAATCATTAAGGGAAAAGGTAATTTTGGAGATGTGAAATTCTTACCAGCCCAGCTTAATGGAAAAATTCGTGGAGCTATCTTGTTTCCACTGAAAACTCATCATTCTGATGAAATATTAGAGTTTGTATCGGATGAAAATCTCAGAAAAACGCTTCATCTTAAAGATGGGGATGGAACCACCCTCCAAATTGATTAAATGATGGAAGAAAAGTAACTATATTGCTTATAAGAAAATTTAATTTGTGATTATATGATAAATAAAGCAGTGCAAGCATTTAAGAAAGGAGAAATAGTTTTAATCTTTGATGATGATAACCGAGAACGGGAAACCGACATGATTGTGGCAGCAGAGTTCATGACCCCTCAATATATGACCACCATTAGAAATGATGCTGGTGGCTTGGTTTGCGTGCCTATATCTTCAGAAATATCACATAAACTTGGAATCCCATTCATGACCGATGTGATGGAAGCAGCGAGTGAAAAATATCCGGTATTAGCAAGTTTATCCCCTACAGATATTCCTTATGACGAAAAATCGGCTTTTTCCATTACTGTAAACCACAGGAAGACATTCACAGGAATCACTGATAATGACCGTGCTTGCACCATTAAAGAATTAGGATTGTTATGTAAAAATGGTAACTTCACAGATTTCGGCAAAAATTTCAGGTCCCCCGGACATGTAACTCTTCTTAGAGCATCTGAAGGCCATGTATTGAATCGGAAAGGCCATACTGAGATGAGTGTTGCTTTGGCTGAGATGGCTGGTTTAATTGAAGTTGCAGTTTGCTGTGAAATGATGGATGATGTTACTGGTAATTCAATGAACACTGCTGATGTGGCAGAGTATGCCCAAAAAAATGATTTAATATTTTTAAGCGGTGCAGAATTAATTGAAGGTTACCATGAGTTTAAAGACATGTGAAAAAATCTTTAAATATTTTTTTAAACATTTTTACTGTTATTTTTCAATTATTTCTAAATAAAATCCTTTTTTATTTCTTTATAAGAAGAATAACCAATAAATTTAGGAGTTTCAGCCATTCTTATAATTTTTTCAACATCCAAATACTTTTCTACTGTCTCGATAGCTTTACAACAGAAATCTTCCAGTTTTATCTCCACTTCTGGAGTTCCGCCCCGGGCAGTTAACTGGACTTTTGGAACTTTCCCCACCCATTCAAGTTGTGTGGTATTTTTAAGATAATTTAATGCTGTTTCAGCTATTGTTTCATTGTAAACTTTGTTTAATATTAAACCTGCAGTTTTTATACCAATTTTCTGCAGCATATCAGTGTGGGAAGCCAGATCTATTGCTGCAGTTTCAATACCTCCCTTATTACATCCAGTAACAAGTAAAACTGGGATTTTTCCTGCTTTAGCAATCTCAGCAGTAGAAAATGGAGTTTTTTCATTTAAAATACCAGTAAAAATACTCATAACGCCTTCTACTAGGATTAAATCATAGTTTTGTCCATTGACATCGGCGATAATTTCTTCCAAATTTTTCCAGCCCAGCCCTCCAATTTGAATGGATGAATATTCCTCCATTTTCTCTTTATTAAGGTACAATGACGGCGCCAGGTCCCTTATATCCGGTCCAATCTTCAGAACACCCACTTTATAGCCTTTTTTACGCAAGACCCCTACAATTCCCGTAGTGATAAAAGTTTTTCCAGAATCTGAGCCTGTTCCTGCAATCATGAGCCATGGTGGTGTTTTCGGTTTATCTGCTGGTAAACGGTAATCAGAGTAAATCTCACATCCAATTCCCACTTCTCCTTTCATTTTATTAACGAGTACCTCATTAGCTTCATAAATTTCTAAAAAATCCTTATGGTTAGCATCAATAAATTTTAAGATATTGTCAACTAAAGATGGATTTTCATCCAGAGAAGCATGCAACATGGTGCCTATCACGTTGCCTTCATCATTACGAACCCCTGACAAAATCATTCTTGGATTCTCAGCGTAATTTGTCCTTTTAACTTTTGAAAAAAAGATTGGCGGTGCATTCCCCCTGATGTCTCCGTAAGTATGACAGTGAAAACCGGTGACAGTCTGACCTACCATTCCCTTAGTGAGGAAAGATTCATCTACTACTTCTGATTCTACCCGATCTGTTCCGATTAATGGATGAAATGTGACGTTTAAAATTCCTAATCCCTCTTTTTCAATTGGAAAAGGAGATTTTCTGCCGATATCTGTTTTATTGGCCAATACTTGGAATCCAGAGCACATTCCTAGGATGAATTTACCTTGACTATTCATTTTTTTAATGACAGTTTCAACTTCCCGGCTGATGCTTTGAGATTCAACGATGCTTCCACCTGGAAGTATTAGACCATCTAAGACTTCATAAGCCTTTTGTCCATTGATCATGCCATTTTCCTTTAACAGATGGGTGGGAAGTTTACCGAAGTTCTCAAAGGCAGGTAAAGATCCTTTAACATATAGGAGACCGATATTTTTCATGGAATCCTCATATTTTTATATTTTACAACACTAACCGTGCAGATTTATAAAAAAATTAAATTAGGCTAATTTAACCCTTCATATGCAGCCATTACTTGGATGATCTTTTCATCTTCCAGTGGTTTAGCTTGAAATTGCATTCCCACAGGTATTCCATTTACATTACCTGCAGGGGTGCTGGCAGCAGGTATCCCTGCCAAATTAGCCATAACTGTAAGGGTATCGTAGGCGTATATTTCCATTGGTTCCAGTTCCATGCCTACCTTATGAGGCAGTTTAGGAACTGTCGGACCTACAATCACGTCCACATCTTTTAAAATCCCAGTGATTTCTTTTTTGATGAGTGATCTAGCTTGTAATGCCTTTTTGTAGTATTTTCCACTGTATTCTTTCTGGCTGATGTAGGATCCCATATGTATTCTGCGCAGTACTTCATCCCCACATACTTCTTCAATGCGTTCACCGTATTTTCGGCCATCATATTTTCTGGTGGCTGAGAAGAATTCAACAAAGTTAATTAGATAAAAAGTTGGCAGACATAATTCCAGATAATCGAAGTTTAATTCCACCACTTTAGCACCTGCCTCTTGCATTTGGTTGATGCGATCTTCAATAATATTGACGATCGACTGATCTGAGACATCAAAGAATTCCTTCACTACCCCCAAACGCATACCTTTAAGAGTATCTTGAGGATCATTGCTGGTGGCTGTAAAATCAGGCACCTTCCAGTCAATAGTGGTGCACTCCCGCCTATCCTTTCCAGCAATGACATCCATTATTAAAGCTATTCCAGTAGTATCCGCTGCGAATGGACCGATCTGGTCGAAGCTCATAGCCAGATCAAGAAGACCCTGCCTGCTTACTGCACCATAGGTAGGTTTGAATCCCATCACACCACAATGGGATGCAGGGTTCCTGATGGATCCTCCTGTATCAGAACCCAAAGCAAGATCACACATTTTGGAGGCAACTGCTGCAGCACTTCCCCCACTAGATCCGCCCGGTATTCGTCCAGGTTCTCTGGGGTTGATTGTAGGACCATGGAATGATGTTTCAGTGGAATTTCCTGCAGCAAATTCATCCATGTTGGTCATTCCCAAAATAATACCATCTTCAGCCTTTATACGCCGGATTACTGTGGCATCAAAAGTTCCAATGTAATTTTCCAGTGTCTTAGAGGCGGCAGTAACATGGAAATCCTCCACATTAATGTTACTTTTAATTCCTATGACTAAACCAGCAAGTTTCCCAACTTTTTCACCATTGTTTATCTTATTATCAATTTTTTTAGCTGTTTGCAGAGCTTCATCAGTTTTTAAATCTATAAATGCATTTATTTTTGGATTATGTTTATTGATTCTATCAATGAATTTTTCCAAGTTATCTGATGCCTTTTCCTCGCGGTTCCTGATTGATTGTGATTTTTCTAAAATATTCATGTTCCCACCTGTTACGTGAGTAGTGACTTGCCTTTATTTCTACCATTCTTTGATTTAGAAAATTAATCTTATTATAGTTACCATTGGTGCACATGAACATCCATGAAAAAGAAACATTATATTTTCATATTATTCTAATTTTTCAGAAAATAAATAGATTTCCAGGATCAATGCCCCCCAACAAGTACAGGAGTATAATTAATATTGGCTGGTGAATTAAATAAATAAAAAGAGAATGTTTACCAATGTAGGTGAATATCTTGATTAAAATATTTTTCGAAAGATCGGGAAGATAATATCTTCGTTTATAATCTTTGTAAAGGGTTTTACCTGTAAATAGCCCCAATGAAACCACACCCAACCAGGGAAATAACGGGAAATAATCTACGGTGATAAATCCAGCGGGTTTCAAACCTAACCATAATAGCCAAGGATAGTTTACCGTGAATTGTGCAAAAATGAATCCCAAAATTATGAAAACAATTCCAAGAAATAAATTCAGGTACTTTTTATTTAACAATGGATACTCCAAGATAATTGCTATTCCAATAAAATGCAGAATACCAAAGATTATGAAATCATGGGGTATGAATAACCATGTGACCAGAGTTATTAAAATACCAAGGGAAAATATTTTCACTCCTCTTTTAAAGTACTTTAAAAAAAAAATTGTTTTCCCCTTATTTTTAACCAGTATTTTGGCGCGAAAGTGACTTAAAGTAAGCGAAACACCCACCACGAAAATAAAAATAATGGCAGTCATCCTAGCAAGGATAAAAAGAATTCCTGATGAAACATCCAATTGACATATCCCAAAATAGGTTAAATCAAAGAATAAATGGTAAATTACCATCATCAATATAGCTAACCCTCTTAAAACATCTATCTCCCAGAACCGCTCATAAATATCCATATAAATCCTTATAATTGTGAATTAACCATGTATTGGATTGTTATTGAATTAACTCTTGAATATATCTATTAAATTTCACCCGATTTATGCAATCTATTATACCTAATTTATTTCTTAAAAAGTACTCTTATTTCATATAGAAGTTAAAGTTAAATGTTGAGGGCATTATAACAATCATCGCGAAAATCATAGTTTAAAAAAAATGTAATCCAATTTTAAAAAAATCTTAGGTAAAAACATGCCAGGAACTCTTCTCTTAAAACAAAGTGATATTAAAAATCTCATCAAAATGGAAAAAGTCATAAACGCAGTTGAAATAGCATTTAAAGCCTTTTCACTACGTGATGTTCAGATACCACCAAAAGAGTACTTGTTTTTTAATGATGGAGATTTGAGAATCATGCCCTGTTATGTCCAGAGCAGAGAAGAAGCTGGAGTTAAATCTGTGAGCGTACATCCACAAAACCCCCTAAAACAAAAATTACCGACAGTTATGGCCATTATAGAAATGATAGATCCTCAAACCGGTTTTCCTCTCGCAGTTATGGATGGAACCCTTATAACTGACATAAGAACTGGTGCAGCTGCTGGAGTAGCCACCAAATACCTTGCAAAACCAGATTCAAAGGTTTTAGGAATAATTGGTGCTGGTAAACAAGCTTGCACACAATTAACGGCCCTTAATGAAGTTATGAACATCCAAGAAGTAAGGATATTTTGCAGGGCTTCCAGTACACGGACTAAATTCGCGAAAATAGCCTCAGAAACTTATAATTTTGATATGAAAGCAGTTAATACTCCTGAAATTGCAGTTAAAAATGCAGACGTTGTTGTAACTACCACCCCGTCCCGAAAACCATTAATTAACGCAGAATGGATCAGCCCCGGAACCCACATAAATGCCATGGGAGCAGATGCCCCAGGTAAACAAGAATTAGAACCTAAATTACTCCTCAAATCAAAGATAATCATAGATTCTTGGGTTCAAGCCAGACACAGCGGTGAAATCAATGTACCATTGGCCCAAAAAATCTTAAAACAAAAAGATATTCACGCTAAACTGGGAGATGTTATAGTTGGAAAGGTAGCAGGAAGAGAAGGTGATGAAATCACCATCTTTGATTCTACTGGCTTGGCTGTTCAAGATATAGTAACTGCTGGAATGATATACAAACAAGCTCGAAAAAAGGGTTTAGGGACCGAATTTAATTTTATGCAATGACTTAAATGAATTTTGGAGCCAAAAATCCAAATAACCCTATAAAGGAATTTCGAATGTTGAAAAAGAAAAATACAACATTCGTAACATAGAATAGAAATTGATTAATGGAGTTTTATGATCTAGATGTGGATAGAAATTACATTATTTACTGTGGCATCATTTTGGGTTGGTTTATCTGGTGCAATGGTTCCAGGCCCAATGCTCAGTGTTACCATCTCCGATTCCATGAAAAAAGGATCAAAAGCTGGACCCTTGGTTGTATTCGGACACTATATTGCTGAAATAACCATAATGATACTTTTGGTACTTGGACTCGGCTGGTTGATTAAATCTGAAATTGCCACTATGATAATCGGAGGCGTGGGTGGTTTGATGCTTATTTACATCGGTTATTCCATATCTAAATCCCCAGTGCCAGAAGAAATTCCAGCAGAAAAGAATCCCGCCGAAACTCGGGGATCCATTCTTAGTGGAATTGTAAGCAGTGCATCCAATCCCTATTTCTATTTATGGTGGGCCACTGTTGGCTGGGCTTTCATGCTTAAAGGAATCAAATTAGCAGGAATTATTGGAGTTTTAAGTTTCTTAATAGGTCATTGGGGAGCAGATCTCACATGGTACAGCTTAGTATCTTTTTTTACAAGTAAAGGAAGGCATATGTTATCAAAAAAACGTTACAGAATAATAATGAACATGTGTGGAATCTTCCTGGGATTATTAGGACTTTATTTCATCTATTCGACTATATTAAAATAGTTATGGATAAAAAAAACTTTTTTCACCACAATTTTTGGAAGGTTTATTATTTAAGTTATTATATACAATTAAAACATATGAAAGCCGTGGTTTTTGACAACTCCGGAACGTTAATTTCAAGATATAGGGCAATTAAAGACATTAAATCTGGCATTATAAATGATGATGTCTGTTCAATTGATTTGGTGGATCAAGACCCCTGTCGGGCCCTCGTAGTTATACAGACAGATCCTGCTACTTGTATTATAAATGCCCGTCCAAAACAAACTATTTATGAATTTATTAGTAAAAATAATATTTCTTTTGATATAAGTTATTCTTCTTTAGATTTTGATAAAAAAGAAATATTGAATCTAATTAAATATGAAAAAACACGAGTAAGCGACATCCAAGACACCATTAGAGCCGTTATTGACAAAAAATACGATGTGCAGATATGCAGTGGATCCGGATTTATTTTAAACATATATACCGGTCAGATCGATTTTACCATCACTGCTGGTGGAAAAATATTTCCAGAGGTTCAAGAGGTAGTAAAAGAACTTAAAAGAAGAAATTTCCATATTTACGTGGCATCAGGGGATCGAACTAAATCTTTGGAAGAACTAGCTAATTACATCAACATTCCATCTGAAAATGTTTTTGGCACTGCAAATTCCAAAAGAAAACAAGAGATAGTGAAGAAGCTAAAAAAGAATTATAGTGTAATGATGGTTGGAAACAGTGCTAATGATATTTTAGCCCTTCAAGAAGCAGATATTGGTGTATTAACTACCCAACAAGATGATAAACCTTCTTCCAAGGTTCTTAATGCAGCAGATGTGGTTGTAGATAACATTAAAGATATTTTGGAAATAAATTTCTAAGCAAAACAACTATTTATATGATTGGACATCAACTTCATCCTTCTTAACAAATTATCCCCTAGGTTAGGAAGTATTATTGATAAATATGTAATTGAATTTCAAAATTCCATGATATAATTCAGCTATCAATGAAATGTTTAAAAAAAGGAATAGCAAGGTAAACAATGCTTGACCATCCATAACCATATTCTTTTAGAAACGGGAGAAATGTTACTCCAATTGCTATTACAGAAAGTATCGGGAGCATTAAATTAGCCATTAAATCTGATTTTCGTCGTTTAATTGCGCTTTCATCTACCAGTCCACTATTGACTGCATGGCGCCAATTGAGGAATAAAAGAATTCCTATGGCAAAAAGGTTCAGATCAAAAAAAATGTTGGGAATCTGGTAATTTCCATATTCTCCAATGAAATATGCTGAAAATGGTACTAATGCAACGAATACTAACCATAAAATAACAAGCCATAGCATAACATCATCAGCACGCTTTATTTTATTAAATTGGGTGTGATTTATTCTCCAAAAGACCGCGAGAAGGAAAAAACTAATGAAATATCCATAAAAATTAGGTAATAGGCCAAGTAGAGACTGGTATAAGATGGTTTCAGTGGGATTAGCAATAGATGGCACTGTAATTCCTAAAACCAGTAAAGTTAGTGCAATGGCAAAAACACCGTCCACCAGAGTTTCAATCCTTTTAGGGTTGATACTAGTGGTATTGATTTTATTATAGCTTTCCTGCAATGAATACCCTCTTATTTATAAAGATCTTTCCAGACTTTTAATGGCACTGCGAACAGCTCTTTCTTCCACTACTTTATATGCTATCAATAGTCCAATAAGCAGTAAAGGTATCAGAATGTCCGTAATTAAAGCTGCTCCTACATTTCCAGAGGCGTGATTAGAAACAGAAAGCATATTATTAATATGGGTTACGGCCGCCCCTAAATAAAAAACAGAAACACCAATTACTGTTGCAGTCCAAAAATTACCCCTTATCCAAAAGCACAATAATCCCAAAACACCAAACGCTAGATTGGCAAATGCAACCTCCATCTGGAATGGGTTCCCAACAGCCCAACCAATATTCGAAGCAACTTGGTTCGGGAAAAACAAATGCCCTGTAAATGCCCATAATGAACCAATGCCAACTGTAAAAACCAAGAAAGAAAGTAAAAATAGTTCAACAATTCTTTTAATGTTTAAAAATCTCTTGATATAAAATTGAACCCCTATTAATATAAACGCAATTATAATGCCTAGTATTAGCCAGGTGTAAGCCATGTCCATTAAATAACCCCCTAAACGCATAGAGTTATTATTTATAAAAACACATTATTTGCGTTCAATTATCATTTATTTAATACCTTCCTCCGTGAATCAAATGGAAAGATTTATAAGTTATTTTCAGTTAGATGTTGAAAAATCAACCAGTTTAATGCATGATAAAACCTCTTCTTCAAAGTGCCATGCAACGTTTACAATTTAATTAAATTAAAATCCATAGTCCCCATTCCAATTTTTTCAGCATACTCCAGTTGCACCATGCCATCAACTTCTTCCCAAACTCCTTTGAATTTATCACCACCAGTTTGGTGATGATGCTCAAGTAAGGAGCCTTCTAACCCAATTTGTTGATTCACCAGATGATATGATGCAGCATCAAGTGCCACTGGATCCATAGAGGCCAATATTCCAATATCTGGAACAATTGCAGCGTCACTGAAGGATTCACAGTCACAGTCTGGAGTTATGTCCATAAGGAAATTTATATAACCTACTTTTCCTTGTTTGTTTTTAACTGCACCGTAGGCGTATTCAACCATTCTCTCAGAAAATTCAGGTAAAGAATCAAAATCAATTTCTATCGCCAATTCTGGACAGTTTGATAGACAGTTATTGCATGCAATACATTTTTCCAAATCTATGGTTGCTTTTTGGTTTTGTATTGATATTACTGATATAGGACAAAAATCTAGGCACTTGGCGCAAGCAATACAAACATCGGTTATCACTGGCTTGGAACAGTGATGTTGTTCTATCTTTCCAGGAATAGCAGCACAGCCCATAGCTAAGTTTTTAATTGCTCCCCCGAATCCACTCATCCCATGACCTTTAAAATGTGACAAAACAATCATACTATCAGAATTTTCAATATCTCCTGCGATTTTAACTGTGTTGAAATGATTTAGACCAATTTTTACCGGAACCCAATTGTTTCCACAAATTCCATCAGCAATGATAATGGGTGCAGCAGTAACCACGTAGCCAAAGCCATTTTTTAGGGCAGTTTGCAAGTGATCGGCTGAATTATGACGACTTCCATGATAAAGAGTGTTGGTATCTGTAAGAAATGGATTAACATTAAATTCTAAAGTTTTTTCAACAACTGGACGCACCAAAACTGGTTTAATAAATGTGTCGTTTCCCATTTCTCCAAAATGAAGTTTGATTGCAGTTAGGTCATTTTTCTTTAGTAATCCCCCAAAATTTGCTTTGTCAAATAACTGCTTTATTTTGCTGTTTTTATTTTCTCCCATGCTTCGAGAACGGAAATTAGAAAAAAACACATCACTAGACATTTTAAATCTCCAATACTATTATAAATCTTTTTATAGATGCATTCCTGCAATTGATTAATCAAAATTTTCAAACAGTAAATTTTTACTTTTTATAACATCATCATAATTATTTAATTCAATTATTCCCCGTTTTATCCCATAAATTAGATCTAAATCAAGTGTTCCCTTACCTAATGATAAGTGTTGGTCTTTTTTACCATTGTTATCACTTAAATGATAATAATAAGTGTTTAATTGTAAAAATGATTTGGGATCTTCATTAGTGTTGGCATGGCCCAGATCAACGGTAGCACAACATCCGCATTGATCTAAGAAATAAGCATGCTCATGAGCAGTGTTACAGAAATATGCATAGCGAGAAGGCATATTTTCCACAGAAAAAATCACACCTACATCTTCAGCATGTTGATTAGCCTTTGTAAGAGTTTCAATAGAATATTGTTTGGCCATGTCTCGGATCCTATCTTCCAATCGATGAACCAGCCCTGGGTGGGTGGTTATTGCTTTAGCACCAATCTTAACTGCCAAATCAAGAGTTTCTTCAAGTTGAAGGAGGGTTTCATCCCTTATTCCAGGGTTTAGACTGGCAGGATTAAGATCTATTGTGGGAGAATGTAAATAAACATCTATATCATAAGATGAAAAAATTTCCAACTCGTTTGACAGGTTAAGGAGGTTTCTTGGCCAGTATGGACCTTCACAGAGTATTTCAATAAGTTCAAAACCATCAGCATCGGCAATTTGTAGACATTCTTCAAATGAATGCATGAATAATGCCAAAGTCGAAAATCCTAGTTTCATGTTTAGAACTTTTAATGATAATTCTGATATATTTTTCGAATTTGCCAGAAATTTGGCTCGAAGTCGATGTTTGTACGAACCTTTTATATAACATCCCATACACTTCATTATATCAGAAAGTGATATATACAAAATCAATATATCCATATTAGAATTATGTGTTGGAGCAGTAAAATGGCCAGAAAAAATTCACATGTTACTGATACGGGAAAAGAAGAGGAATGGGGATGTCAGATTAACAACCTAAATTCCTATGATAAAAAACTGATCAAAGGATTCATGAGAGGTTTTGCTAGAATTATGATACTGTGGCTCATCAGCAAGAGTAGACAACATGGATATGAAATAATGACCCAAATACATGCCTCATCCCCCCTTGATAAAAAAATGCCCAGTGCCAGCATGATTTATCCAGTACTGCATAAATTAGAAAAAGAAGGACTGGTTATCGGAACATGGGAGCATCATGGTAAGAGGAAAGTCAAATATTATGAAATAACTGATGAAGGCAACAAAAGCCTCAATCGAATACGACAAATCGCTGCCCATGGGAAAAAAATGGGTGCAACAGACTTGTGGAAGGAATTCATGAAGGACATGTTTTTCCTTGAAGAAGACATGGGAGATTAACATATGAAGTATGCTATAGAAACTTTTGATCTTAGCAAACGTTACGGTGACTTCACAGCCGTGGATGCTTTAGATTTAAAAGTTAAAGATAAAACCATATTTGGATTTTTAGGCCCTAACGGGGCAGGGAAAACTACTACTATAAAAATGTTGACTTGTTTAATCCCGCCAACATCTGGAACAGCACATGTGACTGGTTATGATGTGATAAAAAATCCAAATGAAGTTCGTCAAAAAATAGGGATGGTTCCACAATTGGTTAGCCTATACGCTGATCTTACTGTCAGAGAAAATGCTGAGTTATGTGCAGACTATTATGGAATGCCCACAGACCTTAAAGAAAGGAGAATCGACGAATTAATGGAATTGGTGGACATTAAATATGCTGAGAAAAAGTTGGTTAAACAACTGTCTGGAGGGCAGAAGCAAAAAGTATCTGTGGTTGCTAGCCTAGTACATCAGCCAGAAATTCTTTTTTTGGATGAACCCACCATTGGATTAGATCCTACAACTAAAAGCGTCCTTTGGGACCTTATTGATGAACTAAACCAAAAGGGCCATACTATCATTCTCTGCTCCCACGACATGTACGAAGTGGACATGCTCTGTGATCACGTAGGAATAATTAATCATGGAAAATTGGCAGCATATGACACTCCACAGGGATTAAAAGACACCATATTGGAGCAAAAAAATACCATTGAAAGCAATGTCGGTGAAATTGTGCGAAAAATGGAAGAATCCGATGCCAGCACCCACCCTTCTTTTTGCAAACTTAGAGAAGCTGTAAATGAATCTGAAATGGATAAAGCAAGGGAAATGAGCTTGATAGTAGATAATTCAGATAACAAGTTGATTGACAGACTATTCCAAATTCCTTGTGTTCTGGACATTGAAACTCACCGATCCGGTAGGCTGACTTTTAAATTAGCCAATACAGAAACTGCAATCACCCAAGTGATATCTGCAATTATGGAAACCGGAAGTAACATAAACTCAATTTCAACCAAAGATCCCTCTTTAGAAGATGTGTTCATCAAAGTAACTGCTAAAAAGCCCAAAAAAGTAGAAAAAGAGGGTGAATAAATGTCAGAATCAAAAAAAATTTGGTGGATGATTAAAAAAGATTTATTAGTTCTTTGGAGACACAAACCACGTTTAGCATCCATATTACTATTCCCAATACTTATGATCGCCCTTTTTGGTTATGGAATGGGAGGAGAAATTGAAAACATACCTGTGGTGGTAGTAAAACAGACTGATGGGCCGGTAACCGACGCGACTCTTAACGCAATTAAAGAAATGTCACTTTACGATGTTAAAGATATTATCAGTGACCCGCAACGTGGTCGGGAAATGGTGGAATCAGGACAGATCAAAGCAGCCATCTTACTGCCCCCAGATTACGAAAATATTAATAGTAGCAACTCAAAATCGGTGGTTGTTTATGTTGATTCATCTGATCAAATGGCCACACAAATGTTGGTCCCAGCAACCCAAGCCCTTTTTAGCCAGATATCATCTCAAATTGGAATGAAAAAACTAGACGCATTGCAAGCTCAATCAACTCAATTTTCTTCCATGCAAGTACAATCTCAAGAGGTTCAGTCCAGTTCATCATTACCCTCCCTTAACTTCCAGAACATTATGAACTCCATCAACTTCCAAGTCAATAAGATTTATGGAGACACCAAATATATTGACTTCCTTGTACCGGCAATTCTGGCCATGACAGTTATGATGGGAGCAATGATGAGCATGGGCGAGTCTTTGGCTGGTGAACGAGAACGGGGTGAGCTTGCCAGACTTTTCATGACTCCGACCAGTGTTACTACAGTGGTAGCAGGTAAAATTATATCAAGACTTGTCATTCAAACGACAACTGCCATGATATTACTCGGTTCAGCCATTTTACTGTTCAATATTACCATATCCGGTAGTTTGTTACTTACCATTCTCCTGCTAATACTGATAGCATTGTGTTTTGTGGGTTTTGGCATAATGGTTTCAGCCCGAGTTGGTACTCAGGAAGACTACGTCCAAATGGTGATGCCATTTAGCATGCCTATGATGTTCATATCAGGAGTTTTCTATCCACTGGAAACCATGCCTTGGATATTCCAAAAAATAGCATATATAGCACCTTTAACCTATGCTAATGATGCAATGCGAGGAGTTATGTTAAAAGGCGCAACCATAGGAGATATATGGATCGATATAGCTGTTCTTTTGGGTTTCACACTGTTGTTCTTTGCAATGGGAGTAACTAGGTTTAACAGAGATATTTAGAGGTTTAAAGCAAATTAAGAATCTAAAAATAGAATCAAGTGATAATATGAACGTACGTAAAAAACAAGTCTTATTAGGATTTATTATAACCTGCATTTTGGTATCTCCAGTTGCAGGGGCGGATTGGAATATGTTCCATGAAAACGCCCAACGAACAGGATATCTTGAACAACCTGCTGATTTCACCCCTACTGTTTGGTATTTCAGCACACAGGGCACCATAAAGTCATCACCCGCCATTTTAAACAAAGTTGCCTATTTCGGATCATCAGATGGTCATGTGTATGCTGTGAACCTAGAAGACTGCACCAAATTGTGGGATTATAAAACCGAAGGAGCTGTAGTATCATCCCCTTCAATTTCCGGAGACTATTTATATGTAGGATCAAAGGACGGATATGTTTATGCACAGGACATTAAAAATGGTAATGTTAAATGGAAATATAAAACTGGAAATTCCATAGAATCATCCCCTTTAGCCCATGACAACATGATATATATTGGTTCAGATGATGGAAGAGTATATAGCATATATAAATCAAATGGGACTAAAAATTGGGAATATAACACTGGAAACGCAGTTAAATCATCCCCCGTTATCATAGATGATTATTTAATTGTAGGTTCCGATGATGGCAAAATTTACGCACTAGATATGGAAACTGGTGATAAAAAATGGGAATACACCACTGGGGATAAGGTACAATCATCCCCCGCTGTGATGAATAATGTAGTCTATGTTGGATCAGATGATGGTAAGCTATATGCCATTAATATCAATAATGGGACACTCAAATGGAACTATGATATGGGAAAACCAGTTGATTCATCACCTACCATTGACACCAATGACAACAGCTTATTTGTAGGAGCTGATAATGGTAAAATGATTTGCTTAGACACGCGAAACGGAGTGGAAAAATGGAGTTACAATGCTACTGGCGCAGTAAAAACATCTGCAGCCATCGTGAAAAATAAAATAGTCTTCGGATCTGACGGAGGCACTGTTTATATAGTAAATAAATACAATGGCAACCTTGAGTGGAATTATAATCCTGGTTACGGCATAATTAATCAAGCCATACAATCATCTCCAGCAGTTTATGGAAACATGATATACTTCGGTGCTGACGATGGATCCCTATATGCCCTGAACAATGACAAAATGAATGGCCCAACCTCAGTATATGCTTACTACATAGGTGGAACTCTTGTAATCCTAGTCATTTTCTTGGTAACAGTTAGAATTATCCGTAAACGAAGGAAAAAGGCAGAATAAATACTTTTAAGAAATATCTAACAAACTGACCAGACCGGGGATATTTTCTTTTAAAATGTCTTCAGTCATACTTTTTTTTTATTTGATTCAAATTTTTTCATAAATTATTTGATTTTAAAAAATATTGCTTAATCTTACTATCAGTTACAAAAAGGATACAACATAGTATAAAAAAAAGCTAAAATAAGATTAAAAAAATAAAAACGGGAGGTTTATTAACTATTTGCTGAAAGCCTTCGAAAGCTGTATTTCAATGGCAGAAACATTAGTTGAAGTGCCCTCATTGCTCATGATTTCTTCAGTACATATGTCAATGCTCGCAATAGTCACGTCGGTTATGAATCTGTTCCTGACTATTTCTGCAACATCAACTGCCCTAGAAATAGCTCTTCCTCTTGCTTTGAGAATGACTTCATTAGTGCCACCGTTCATTTGTGTTACTACAGCTAATACATAGTTCATTACCGGCTTGTTTCCAATGTACACCACATTTTCCTCTGACATCACTTAACCTCCATGATTATACTATGGTTGTTTTGTGTTACTAGTATTATATATATTTTATGCACACTGTTTTAAGGAAATAAAAGCTTTTCTGCATGCAAATTATTAAAATATTAAAAATTAATCCATTTAAATCGTTAAAATGATTATTATAGGATTAACATTAAAAAAAAATGAATATAAGAAAAAAAACATGTGTTTTGTAATAAATCCACCAAATATCGTTGTTCCGGGTAATTTTGTTCTAAATTTTTTCTAAAAAACAAGTATAATATTTAAACAGATTTTTTATTCCGCCGAACGAAATATTATCACAAAACCATCCATTTTACCATCTATGTTATTAATTGGTGTTACACTACCATCAACAGTAATGGTGGTTTCATCCTTAGCTGTGAGCGAAGCCATGTTGAATGAAAATTCGTCTTTCAAAAAGATGTCTTCCCCAATGGGAAACTTAAACCCCATTGGCTTAAAAATATCACGAACATCATGCCCTAATGCATCTTCTTCTAGCCATCCAGTTAATTCTTCAGCCATGGAATTCATAAAACGCACTTGTGCTTGAGGATCAGTTGCAATCACAGCGTCACTTATACTCCTAAGTGTTGCTCCCAACCATTGATCGTGTTTACGGAGCCTTTTTTCCAGCCGGTGCCTGTATAGGGTAATTTCAATAGCAGTGTTTAGTTCGCTCTCTTCAAAGGGTTTACGTAAAAATCCGTATGGTTGTTTTAAGATAAACCCTGAAGGCTCGGTTATTTTAGCTCTTTGAACTGTTTTTTCATCAGAATAAGCTGTTAAATAGATAATGGGAATTCCTAGCTTGGATCGTATTTTTTCTGCCGCTTCAATACCATCCATTTTTCCTTCCAACTTAATATCCATAATAACTAGATCTGGTTTTATTTCTTCTGAAACTTTAATGGCATCTTCTCCTGAAGAAACAATGGCTGGAACCTCGTAGCCCACACTATTGAGAGCTTTTCTCATGTCTTCCGCAGTGATTCTTTCGTCTTCAACTACAAGAATTTTCACAATTGACACTTTATTTACCTCCCTATTCTACTCCCCTGTAATAAAATATATTTCACACTATTAATTAACGGTGAACGCCACAACCAGGCCATTAACACGCTGTTGGTTATCTTTGATAGGAGTAATCGTGCCGTTTACAAAAACATGACTCCCTTCACGTGAAATAAGCTTAGGTTCCTCATCTGATGTTAAAGCTTCTGCCAGCGAACATTCATGGGTCACTTCTTTCAGAGGCAAGAAAATTTCTCTTATATCCTTTCCAAGAGCTTCTGCCTTAGTCCAACCAGTTAAATTCTCTGCTAAAGCATTGATAAATCTTATTTGTCCTGTGGAATTGGTTGCAATAACTGCTTCTGATGTTTTCTGTAACATAGCACCAGAAATTTGATCGTGTTCTTTTTCCATCTGGTGCCTATAAAGCGTTATTTCTATGGCAGCATGGAGTTCACTCTCATCAAATGGTTTACTCAACATTCCTTGACCTTTAACTAAAAAACCAGATGGTTCAGTTAGTTTAGCCCTTTCAACTGTTTTTTCATCGGAATAAGCTGTTAGGTAAATAACTGGAATATCTTGTACCTTTCTGATCTCAGCAGCAGATTCAATACCATCCATTTCTCCCTTTAATTTAATATCCATTAGAACTAAATCTGGCTCCAATCTCGCTGCTTGGCGAACTGCACCTTCTCCTGTAGAACAAATAATGGGAACTTTATATCCGGCAAATTCCAGTCCAGCTTTGATATCTTCGGCGGTGATCCTTTCATCTTCCACCACTAAAATTGTTGCACGAGTCACTCCATCTGCACTCCTGACATTATATATAGAATCGTTGGGTAAATGTAATATTCTTACTATATCATTGCTTTAATATAAGGATTTTTAAACTAGTAATTAATTCTAGTAGTTTTATCTCCCTATGAGAATCTTATTTATTGCATCTAAAACAGCTTCAACGCTGGCCATTACCACGTCTTCCACGGTTGATCGGCCTGTGGCGCTGTTACCTTCTTTATCTGCTAAAATTACAAATACCTCAGCTAGTGCATTTGTTCCTCCGGTTATCGCCTCAATATGATATTCTTTTAGTTTTATGTCAGTTGTTTCTCTCACTAAACTTTGAATGGCATTTATGGCTGCGTCAACCGGACCCACCCCTGTTTGGGCTGAGGTTTTTATGTTACCATCAATGTTAAGTTTAACCGTAGCTGTGGGAAGTACATTATCTCCCGTAATCACGGTGAAACCTTCTAATTTTACTTTTTCTTCTTTAGGTCTTCCTATTACTGTTTCTGCGAGTGCTTGCAGATCAGCGTCTGTGACCATTTTTCCCTTATCCCCTAGTTTTTTCACTTGGTCATATAGACTGCAGAACTGATCTTCGTCCAGTTCAATTCCATAATCATCCAGTTTAGATCGTATTGCGCGGGTCCCAGTATGTTTCCCCATGATTATGCGGCGAGTGTGACCCACCATCTCTGGTTTTAATGGCTCATATGTCTCTGCTTTCTGTAATACTCCGTGGACGTGTATTCCTGCTTCGTGAGCAAAGGCATTATCCCCTACAATGGCTTTATTTGGGGGCATTTTTACTCCAGTGATTCGGGAAACTAGTTCAGAGGTGCCCACTAAAAGTTCAGTGTTGATGTTGGTCTTAATCCCATAATTGATCATAAGAGCCATTACAACCTCTTCCAGGGAAGTGTTTCCTGCCCTTTCCCCTAATCCGTTGATTGTTGCGTGAACTTGCTGGGCACCAGCTTCCACTGCTGAAAGGCTGTTAGCCACGGCTAAACCAAAATCATCATGACAATGCACACTTATTGGAATTTCCACTATTTTTTTGATGTCAGTTATTATTTTATGCATAGATCCGGGAACCATTACCCCCACTGTATCTGGAACGTTGATTATGTCTACCCCTGCTTCTTCTACTGCGGAGTAAATTTTTTGGAGGAATTCCAATTCGGTTCGGGTGGCATCTTCTGCTGAAAATTCAGCAATGATTCCATGGTCTTTAATGTACTCCACTGTTTCCACTGATTTTTGGAGTATTTCATCCTGATCCATTTTTAATTTGTATTTACGGTGAAGTGGAGATGTTCCAATAAAGGTATGAATGTAATCCACATCCGAATCTAGGGCTGCATCAACGTCTTCCCGTAGTACTCTTGCCAAACCACAAACTTGCGTATTCAGACCCAAATTTTTAATTTGCTGGGCTGCTTTCCGTTCACCCAGTGATGCGGCTGGAAATCCCACTTCTATGACATCTACTCCTAAGCGGTCCAGTCTTTTGGCTATTCTGATCTTTTCATCCGGTGTTATCGCAACTCCCGGCGTTTGTTCACCATCTCGAAGGGTGGTATCGAATATTCGCACCTTTTCAGGAATTTTCATTTCTTTTTTTATCTCATCTATGTACATGGGAAGACCCCTTTATGGTTTGACATGACGATCTGATATTAGATGGAACTAGATAAAAAAATTGTGCTAAAAAATATCTTTTGAAATTAGATTCTGTGGTTATTTTTTTAGGTTCCCATACTCAAGCTCAAGAAGTTTCTGAGGCCTGGTGCTAAACCTAAAATGAATATTGCTAATTTCAACATGCTCCGAATAATTCTATCTTCAACATAAGTATCTATAACATAAAGAGCAGATAATATGACTGCTATTTTCAAAGGATACATTACAAATGCAGTGTCTGCTAATTGAGTGAGTGCGTTGGGTAGAACGTGTTGTTCACCATACCCATAGTAGTCCACAGCGATGAATGTAGTGCTTGCATCTAATAAATGAGCTAATAAAACACTTAAATTAAATTTATCCCGTAAAAGGCCCCATTTTTTACTTAATAATATAAATGGGGCTGATATTAGAGCCCATGAACCTAAAATCTGTAAACTCGCTATGGGGTTGAGGTGTGGGGCGTGATATATATTTGGAAGACACATGCCTGCGCCAATTGCAAGTATAATGTAACGATAATTCCATCCAGTCTTGTGTTCAATGAAAACTGATGCTAAAACTGCGAAAATAGCTGATAAGCCGGTTAAAACATATATGCCCGGAGTTACCAAGATGTAAGTTAAAGGATATATTCCATTATCGACAAGTGCCCGGGCACTGGCCCCGAAGAATATGAAGGGAATTAATGGTATGAAAAGATCTTTTGGATCTTTTTCTATCCATCTGAACATTCTGATTATTAGGAGGATTACCAAACTCAATATTATTCCAAAAACTATAGTATTCAAAGTAGTGTAACCAGGGTGCAAGTATATAAAGTTCTCCTGGATGTACTGTAGGATAGAATCAAACCACATGGCACTAAGTATGGATTTAAAATATTTATACTTATCTTAACTTGTTAAATATTCTTAAAAATGAAAAACATCTTAAATTCGTTTGATCTTCTTGTTTATAACTTCTTTCAGGATGAGTGGTAGGGGAGTCCGATCTCCAAAAACATTGGTCTTCCCAGAAAGTATCCCATTAAGTATGCTATCTACTGAAAAATCTGCTTCCAGTTGGGTAACACAACTGCCTATAGCTTCTAGAAAGTGTGCATCACTAGCACCAATTTGGGGAATTTTTTTCTCTATAGCCATTTTTTTAGCTCGCCAATTCGAGTATCCAAATATGTAACGTGAGTTTAGGGTTTCCATGGCATCCACATCCACGTATTTGACTTGGGTAAACAGTCCTTCGCGGTAAGTTACAAATGGATGGGCAGCCACTGCAATTCCTCCCTGAATTCTTATGAGATCAACAGTTTCTTCAGGGGAGATTCCTTTCGGTATTTCTTCACTAATACCTAAGGCCACAATGTGTCCTTTACTTGTTGATACCTCCATGGCAGGTATGATCACCAGATCATCCATTTTCCCATGATCTTTTAACGCCACTTCAGAACCTTTGAGGGAATTATGGTCAGCAATGGCTATTGCGTCTAAACCAATTTTACGGGAATGTTTTATGATGTCTTTTACAGATGCAGTGGAGTCTCCAGAGTATGTACTGTGAATGTGAGGGTCAATGATCATTAATTTTATCTCCTTTGCATGATTGCTTGTATCAGTCCAGCAGGACCGGTCATCATGACATCCCCTCCAGGTGCAGCGTTGTAAATTTCCAGATCTGTTTCTTTAAGAATAGCACGTTTTGGTCCTGTAGCTACTACACATTCAAAGGATCCTATTCCTTTTACTGCCCATGCCCCATGACCCCCTTCACTATGAACCTCCTCATGAGTTATTATTCCTTTTGAAAGACGAGTAATTAGTTCTTCTATCCTTCGAGGAGTGAGAAGTCCGGTGTGGTGTTCAAAAACTCCATTAATTTTTCCTTCTTTAAATGATGCAGCTAGAGTATGCCCATTTCCCACATCCAAGACCACATAATTATTCATTTCGGCAACTGTGGTGTCAAGGACGGCTCCGGATATGGATGCAAATTTAGAGTCCATGATTGTTGGATGGTATTCTTTGAGGGTCCTAAAAACCCCTTGCATACGGGTGAAGTATTCTGGAACTTTATCATGATATGCAAAATCTTCAGGAGGGCGAGGAATGTTAAGATTCTCCTTTATTTTTTGAAAACGAAAGTTTCTGTCACCTGTTCCTTCATGATAACCATGATCCTGTACTGCCACCCCAATATGGTCAAATTCCAGTTTGACATCAAAATTTGATAATGCCCCATTTATAGCTGACAAATCAACGTCTTTTAGCTCTAATTGTGCAATATTTGGATGTTTTTCCCTGGATGGAACAATTTCTATGCCCATTGATTTGACCCGTTCCAAATCATCTCTAACTGTTCGAGCAGATTGTTCTGTCATCAGCACACGATGACCTTTATCAAGGTGATTTTTAATGGCTTTGTTCACAGGACCACCACCCATGGTATCACCAGTTAAAAAAAGATCATGATGATGTTTTCTTATCCTATCCGCCATTATTTTGGTTGGAGAGGGGAGAACCATCTTCACTGAGTTTTCAATGGAATGGTTAGTGTCATGCAGCATTATATCTTGGGTCCCTGTACCCACATCAATTGCCAGTATTTTCATGTTTTACTCTTATGTTCATGATGCATTAATAAAGAATTACAATTGAATGTACAAATATATACAACAAAGATTTAAATAGTACTCTTGTTATATTTTGGTGTTAGACATATATATGTCCAAAAAAATTCAGTGTTTAAAAAGATTTATAAATGACAAAAACTGGATGGAAGATATTATAATTTGATTTTTATATTAAGTTCCAATTATTGGGATTGCTATAATATAATTGAATTTTTTAATACAATGCAAAAATGAGGTGAAATACATGTACAGTGTAAAATTAACCGAAAAGGAAATCCCCAAAAAATGGTACAACATAGCAGCGGATCTTCCAGTTGAATTTCCACCCTATGATCAGACTGAAGAAGGTAAACAACTAGAAAATCTTCCAAAAATATTTTCAAAAGGTGTGTTAGAGCAGGAAGTATCCACAGAAAGATATATTGATATTCCAAAAGAAGTAAGAGATATTTACATACAAATGGGACGGCCCAGCCCCCTGACCAGGGCTAAGGCCTTGGAAGCATATTTAGATACTCCGGCTAAAATATTCTACAAAAGAGAAGACACATCCCCCACTGGAAGCCATAAGTTAAACACTGCCATAGCACAGGCTTACTATGCTAAACAAGATGGAATTGAACGTTTGACCACTGAAACTGGTGCAGGTCAATGGGGAACTGCACTTTCATTGGCATGTAAACTTATGGGTATTGATTGCACAGTTTATATGGTTAAAGTGTCTTTTGACCAAAAACCCTACCGTAAAACTATTATGGAACTTTACGATGGGGAGATTTTACCATCCCCAAGTGATAAAACTGATTTTGGTAGAAAAGTTCTAAAAGAAAACCCAAACCATCCTGGAACCCTAGGCGTTGCTATTTCAGAGGCTATTGAAGATGCTTTAAGTGATGAAAAAGTAAATTATTCCTTGGGAAGTGTCCTAAATCATGTGATGTTGCACCAAACAGTCATTGGTCAGGAAATACAGAAACAACTGGAAATATTCGATGAATCTCCCGATATTATGGTTGGTTGTGTTGGTGGTGGAAGTAACTTCGCTGGAGCTACATTCCCATTCATCAAGGATCATTTAGACGAGAAAATAGACTGCAAGTTCATTGCAGTTGAACCATCCCACTGTCCAACCTTAACCAAAGGGGACTACTGCTATGACTTTGGAGACACTGCCGGGCTTACACCCCTCATCAAGATGTATTCCATGGGCCATGATTTCATACCACCATCAGATCATGCTGGCGGCCTGCGTTACCATGGCATGTCACCATTAGTGGCTTTACTAGTTCATGAAGGTATCGTGGAACCAAGAGCAATTCCTCAAACCGGAGTATTCAAGAGCGGAGTGCTTTTTGCCCGAACCGAAGGAATTGTTCCCGCCCCAGAAACTTGTCATGCTATAAAAACTGGAATTGATGAGGCCCTTAAATGTAAGAAGACTGGTGAAGAGAAAAATATAGTTATAAACTTTTCGGGTCACGGTCTCTTGGATCTAGCAGGTTACGATGATTATCTAGAAGGTAAAATAGTAGATTAATCATCTTACTTCTTTTTTTATTTTTTTTAAAAATTATTTCCTTTACTTGCCTATTCGGTCAATTTCATCCTTTTTAACACTTTAACTTATTTCTTTATAGTTTTCGTAATCGACAATGAACCATTTCATCAAACCCTATTTATACCAGTTAACCAATAGATTAAATAGAGACTTATAAAAGGAGGATCATGTTTATGTACCTAATAGGGGAAGCTTTGATCGGAAATGGTAATGAAATAGCTCACATTGATTTGGTAATCGGAGATAAAAACGGTCCTGCTGGGACAGCCTTTGTAAACAACATGGCCAACCTCTCACTGGGCCACACCCCCTTGCTGTCTGTGGTCAGACCGAACTTGATGACCAAACCAGCAACTCTCATTGTGCCTAAAGTCAGTGTGCGCTGCCTTGATGATGCTAACAAAATTTTTGGACCTGCTCAAACTGCAGTTGGTCGGGCAGTGGCTGATGCTGTGGAAGAAGGAATTTTGCCTGCGGAAAATGCAGAAGAACTAGTTCTAATTATCAGTGTGTTCATCCACCCTGAAGCTTCAGATTTCCGTAAGATCTACCAGTACAACTATGGGGCAACTAAATTAGCTATAAGAAGAGCCATGAAAGGATATCCATCTGTTGAAAAAGTGTTAGCAGAAAAAGACAGAGGAGCACATCCTATAATGGGCTTCAAAGTTACAAGATTATGGAAACCTCCATACTTGCAAGTGGCTCTCGATTTAGATAACTTACAGGAAATGGAACGCATTATTGACAGCCTACCAGACAGGGAAAGAATCCTTATTGAAGCAGGTACTCCACTGGTTAAGAAATTTGGAGTGGGAATTGTCAGCAAAATCCGAGAACTCAAAAAAGATGCATTTATCATCGCCGACCTGAAAACTCTTGACGTAGGCCGTATAGAAGTTAAAATGGCAGCTGATGAAACTGCAGATGCTGTGGCTATATCTGGCCTTGGTACTAAGGAGTCAATTGAAAAAGCAGTGCATGAAGCTCAGAAACAGGGGATTTATTCCATCTTGGACATGATGAATGTGGATAACTTCACTGAAAAACTTGAAATGCTAAGTTACAAACCCGATATCGTGTTACTACACCGTAATGTGGACTTAGAAACCATGAAAGCGGAACGTGGTGAAGAACAAGAAGCCCTAACTGAGTGGGGCAACATTAGCCAGATCAAAGAAATTCTAGGCAATAAGGGCTTGGTGGCTGTTGCCGGTGGAATCGTACCCAATAAGATGGACCAAGCCTTAAATAGCAATGCAGATATAATTGTTGTGGGTCGTTACATTATTGGCTCTCGAGATGTGCGTAGGGCAGCAGAAGACTTCCTGGAAAAGATGCCCCAAGACCCCGACACCATGCGGTTAGCATTGGATGAAGACGAAGCTTTATGAAATAAGGGCATTTCTTTTTATTGCCCTTAATTCCTTTCATTTCTTTTATTATTATTCTTTAAACAAATATAAAAAAAATTCTAATAAATAATATTGATTTTTTCCAACAACAAAACATATTTTCCATTTTGGAATTAAATAACGTGTACTTTTTTAAAATTGTTAAGCTAAATGTAATAAAAATATCATGTGGATGAGAAAAAAGTTAAAACTTAATAAATTCAATATAATCATTATGTGGGGGAATTAATGGTGAAAAAGAAAATATTAGGGATATGTGGAAGCCCTAGGAAACAAGCCACAGAGTACGTGTTAAGTGAAGCTCTTAATTTCATGAAAGAAAGGGGTTATGAAACCGAATTATTCACTGTTAGAGGGAAAAAAATTGAACCTTGCAAGCATTGTGATTACTGTCTGCGAAAAAAGGAATGTTTAATAAAGGATGACATGTACGATCTTTATCCACTTTTAAAAGATTATCAAGGGATTATAATAGCCACCCCAGTTTATAATGGTGGTGTCACTGCCCAGATCAAAGCAATCATGGACCGCACTAGGGCGGCCGCAGCAGCTGACATCAATTTCCTTAAACATAAAGTGGGAATGGCAATCACTGTTGGTGGAGATCGTGTTGGAGGTCAAGAATTAGCAATTCAACAGATAATGACTTTTTGCATTCTAAATGGCGCCATACCAGTTAGTGGGGGGCCTTTCGGCTCCAATCTGGGAGCAAATTTTTGGTCTCGGGACACTTTAAAAGGTGTGAAAGAAGATGAAGAAGGATTCAGAAGCCTTAA